>JAABUN010002254.1_pt1 | contig 35399 bp, 35 predicted proteins | sample 5559311 | NCBI WGS metagenome assembly JAABUN01 (sample SAMN10711877, study PRJNA513370) | rock metagenome | isolation source: Antarctica rocks | place: Antarctica: Victoria Land, Siegfried Peak sud | reverse complement strand
CCCATGACGACATCTTCAACCTTTAGCTGCGTCTCTTGCGGCAAGAGTTGTTCGAATAAGCGCTTTGAATCCATCCCCTATTTCAACAGCTTCTGGATACCGCTGCACTATTTTGACGGGAGAACCATAATACCTTATGGCGTCGCTATGACCTACTCTACTACCTCTGTTAGTAAAAAATACGTTTATACTTACTCCCCGCGCCTCGAGTAGTTCGGCGCATCTTTCGTAATCGTCACGTCGTGCGGGTGCCCTTCGATCAGGCTCGCCTGCGTGATGGTGACAAACTGCGCCCGCTCCTGCAGCGCCGCAACGTCTTCCGCGCCGCAGTAGCCCATCGCGCTTCTAAGGCCACCCAACATCTGAAACAAAACGTCGCCGACCGGCCCTTTGTACGCGACCATCCCTTCGATGCCTTCCGGGACGAGCTTTTTGGCGTCTTCTTGAAAGTAGCGGTCGGCGCTGCCGGTCTCCATCGCGCCGAGCGAGCCCATGCCCCGGTACGCTTTGTAGCGGCGACCATCGCGGAGGATGGCTTCGCCGGGAGCTTCGGTAGTACCCGCGAGCATCGAACCGACCATCACGCAGTCTGCGCCTGCGGCGAGCGCTTTGGGCAAATCGCCGGTCATCTTGATCCCGCCGTCGGCAATCACCGGAACACCCGAACCACGCGCCGCCTCGACCACGTCCATAATAGCCGTAAGTTGCGGCATTCCGACGCCCGTAACGACGCGGGTCGTGCAGATACTCCCCGGCCCGATGCCGACCTTGAGACCGTCTACACCGCGTGCGAGTAAGTCCTTGGCCGCCTCCGCCGTCGCGATGTTACCCGCCACAACATCAACGTCGAAGCTCTCTTTAAGGTAGGTCAGTGCGTCTAAAATACCCTGTGAATGACCGTGGGCACTGTCGAGTACCAGCACATCGACACCGGCCCGGACGAGCGCCTCGGCCCGCGCCTCGAGGTCACCCGACACCCCGACCGCCGCGCCGACCCGCAAACGCCCGAGTTCGTCTTTCGCGGCGTGGGGGTACTCGAGGTTTTTGGTAATATCTTTAATCGTAATCAGCCCTTTAAGCATATAGGTGTCATCGACGACGAGCAGCTTTTCGACCTTGTGGTTTTTCAAGATGTCGCGGGCTTGCTCTAAAGTTGTTCCGACTGGCACGGTTATCAAGTTATCTTTAGTCATCAGCTCATCGACGCGCCGCGTGTAGTCGGTTTCAAAACGCAAATCGCGGTTTGTGAGAATGCCGACCAAACGCCCGTCGGGTTCAACTATCGGGACGCCGCTGATGCGGTAGTCGCGCATCAGGTTTTCGGCCTGCTGTAAGGTCGCGCCCTGTTGCAAGGTGATCGGGTCGATAATCATCCCGGCTTCGGAGCGTTTGACCTTGGTCACCATCTCCGCTTGGGCTTGGGCTGAGAGCTTTTTATGAATCACGCCGAGACCGCCCAGCCGCGCCATCGAGACCGCCATCTGTGTTTCGGTGACAGTATCCATCGCCGACGAGCTGATGGGAATATTGAGGGGCACGTTGCGTGAAAACTGTGTCTGCACCGAGGCGTCTTTAGGCAAAATCTGCGAGTGTGCCGGAACGAGCAGCACGTCGTCGAAGGTCAGGGCTTCGCCGCGAAACTTGTCTATTCGCGTTTTTTGGGGGATATCTAGCGGTTTGGTCACGGGCTACCCACTTTCTTCGTTGCGGTATGGTCAGTTTAGCTCAACGTTTTAAGGACGATGTAAAGAGCTGCGTCCGACGACGACAACTCGAAGTCTCTCGATCCTAAAGGCTCGAGACGTGCGGGTAAAGCGCTTCAAGCCACCCTTTCGGCAGCCTGAGCGCCCGTCCGTTCTTGTCAACCGGGGTGTGCAGCGTGTCGCCGGTTGCTAGCGTCTCGCTCCCTCTGTATACGACGTAATGATAACGAACACGGCGGCTTTTAAGCTCGGTCATGTCTGCCTGGACGAAAAGCTCATCGTCGAAACGGCTGCTCCGTAGGTACTGCACATTTACGGCGCTGACGGCGAGCGAAATACCCGACGCCTCGAGCCGCCTATAGTCAAGTCCACGTTCACGTAACCACTCGACGCGGGCCGCTTCGAACCAGATGATGTACGCGCTGTGGTGCGCGACGCCCATCTGGTCGGTTTCAGCAAAACGGACACGCAGCTTCATAGATGTGGCAAATCAGATAACCTCGAGCGGGTCGTCCGTAAATACCAGCCGTGGTGTCCGGCGCAGGTCGAGATCACTCGCTAGTTCGCGTTGCAAAAAACCGCCAGCGCGTTCTAGTGCGTCCCGGAAGTCGGGCATGTCGTCTTCATTAAGCGTACTGACCAGCACTTTAGCTTGTGAATAGTCGTTGTTAAGCTTGACCCGCTCGACGGTCACGACGAGCGGAATACGCGGGTCTTTAAGCTGCGGGATCAGCTCGCCCAACGCGCGGGCGAGGGTTCGTTCGTTGCGTTCACGTGCGTCCATCCGAGTAGGATAACGCACCGTAGGCGTCAGCTTTGAAAGCTCGAGTGTCAGTTGAAGCGGTAAAGCAGGACAGCAGACTACAGATGGAAGAATTCAGGCACTTCTATTCTTTATCCCGCTGTACTTTGCCTTCTTTACTTCTTCGGTGGTTTGCTCGGCCTCACTTCGACCCGGCTCGGCAAGGTGCGTTCAGGCAGTTTAAGAAGCGACACGACAATATCGGCGATGTCTTCGGGTTGAATCTTCCAGGCGTCTTCTTCTGAGACCTGATGACCGCCGAACGAGGTGGCGACCGACCCCGGCATGATGGTCGAGACCTGAATATCGTCTTGACGCAAATCGAGCATGATCGCTTCACTAAACCCGTTGAGCCCGAATTTGCTGGCGTTATACGCGGAGCCCCCGGCCATCGGGTTCTTCCCGGCCAAAGATGAAATCGTAAAGATGTAGCCGCCCTGCTTTTTGAGCGCCTCTAAGGACGCTTTGATGCTGTAAAACACGCCGGTAAGGTTCGTGTCGATGGTGTCGTTCCAGGTTTCGGGCGTCATCTCTTGGATGGGCGCGAAGGTGCCGAAGCCAGCGTTGGCGACGAGGACGTTGAGCCCGCCAAATTCGTCAACCGTTTTTTTGACGGCCGCCTGCTGGTCGTCGTAGTTACGCACGTCACAGACGACGCCGATAGCGCGGCCCGGCCCTTGCTCGGTAAGTTTTTGCGCGGCAGCCGTAACTTCATCTTCGTGCCTCGAGGTGATGGTCACGTTCACGCCTTCTCTAACGAGCGCTTCGGCGACGCCGTAGCCGATGCCTTTACTGCCTCCGGTAACGAGTGCGGTTTTTCCGGTTAAGTCCATGCTTCACGCTAACACAAGCTCTTGGCGGCGGTTTTGCAACGCTCGTGACAAACCCCGCTGCGCTCCGGGTTTAGGCTGCCTTACAAGAGGAGGCCAGCCAATTATGGATACACGGAAACTAGGGAGCGAAGGTCTCGAGGTTGGTGCGCTCGGTCTCGGGTGCATGGGGATGAGCGAATTTTACGGCGTAGGAGACGAAGCCGAGTCGGTGGCGACGGTTCACCGAGCGTTAGAGCTAGGCGTCAACTTTCTCGATACGGCTGACATGTACGGCCCGTTTACGAACGAAGAACTCGTCGGCCGCGCCATCAAAGGCAGACGGGACGAGGTGGTCTTGGCGACCAAATTCGGTAATGAACGCCGTCCCGACGGGTCGATGGTCGGGATCAACGGGACACCCGAGTACGTCCATCAAGCGTGCGACGCGTCGCTACAACGCCTTGGCGTCGAGCACATCGACCTTTACTATCAGCACCGCGTCGATCCGAACGTGCCGATAGAAGAGACCGTCGGCGCGATGAAAGAACTTGTCACCGCCGGTAAGGTGCGCTTTTTAGGGCTCTCCGAAGCCGCCCCGGAGACGATTCGGCGGGCGCACAAGGTGCATCCCATCAGCGCCCTGCAGACCGAATACTCGCTCTGGTCGCGTGACCCGGAACGCGAGATTTTACCGACGATCCGTGAACTCGGCATCGGCTTCGTGCCGTATAGCCCGCTCGGACGCGGGTTTTTGACCGGACAGATAACCAGTCCGGACGACTTCGCCGACGATGACTACCGCCGCAGCTCGCCTCGGTTTCAGGGCGAGAACTTCTCTAAAAACCTCGAGTTAGTCGAGCAAGTCCGGGCGCTAGCGGGCGAAAAAGGCGTCACCCCGGGCCAGCTCGCGCTCGCGTGGCTTTTACATCAAGGAGACGATATCGTACCGATTCCAGGAACGAAGCACAGGGGGCGGCTCGAGGAAAACGCTGAAGCCGCTAATGTTCATCTCAACCAAGCCGAACTCGCGCGGTTAGAAGAGATCGTGCCGGTTGGCGCTGCTGCCGGTGAGCGTTACAACGAACGTGGAATGCGTACCTTGAACGGGTAGCGCACCCTTCTCTTACTCTGCAAGCAGCTGTTAAATACAAAAATCGCAGCAGGCCCACTTTTAGGTGGGCCTGCTGTTTGACTATAGGTTATTTAACTTTAGGTGAAATATGAACTTATGGCTCGAGCACGATCTTGCCCCTGGTATGGCGCTGCTCGAGTTCCCGGTAAGCGTCTTTAACTTCGTCTAGCGGATAAACCCGGGCGATGGGGATTTCCAACTTTCCTTCACTAATCATTTTGGCCAGCTCAGCAAGCACGTTGGCGCTCGCGGCCTTCGCAGCGCCTTCTGCTTTAACGCCATGCTTTTCGGCTGCCTCAAAGTCGATAATCGTGTCGATCCGTCCGGGCTCCACGCCAAGTTTTAGGGCCAACTCAACATAACCGGAACCGAAAGTGTCGATGAAGGCGTCTACTTTTCCCCCGGCGGCCTCCTGAATTCGCGTTTCTTGACCCTCGCCGTAGGTAACCGGAACGACGCCGTGGTCTCTGAGCCAGTCGTGATTGTGTTTACCCGCCAATCCGATCACCTTTGCACCCGCGTTTTTAGCTAGCTGCACCGCCAGTGACCCCACGCCGCCCGCCGCGCCGGAAACGACCACGGTGTCACCTTCACCTACAGATACGGCCCGGACCGCCGCATACGCTGTCGCTCCGGCAACATACAGTGCTCCCGCCTCTTCCCAAGAGACATTCGCCGGACGTGGAGTCAGGTTTTTTGCTTCTACGACGACGAACTCAGCGTGGCTCGAGCGCGTCTCGACAAAACCGATAACCTCATCGCCTACCGAAAAACGATCAACGCCTTCACCTAATTCCTCGACCACGCCAGCAAGGTCGCTACCCTCTCCAGAGGGAAACGTCGCAGGCCATACGCTGTCTAACATCCCTTCTCGAATAGTCGCTTCCCCTGGATTGATCCCAGCAGCCTTCATCTTGACCAGCACCTGCCCAGGGCCGGGGGTTGGGCGTTCTACCTCGGCCACATACAAAGCGTCAATCCCACCGTATTTGTCGAATCTCACTGCTTTCATTTGGTGTCCCTCCTCGAGCGTAAAGGCTCTTTAGTACGTTCGTCTAATTATGGTTGCTGCGTTGCGCCAGCAAAGTTTTTCGGCCTACCTAGGCTCAGTCTGTATAAAGCCCGAGTCTGCTGCACTACGCCGATGTGAATGCCAGCGCCCAGTTGGACAAAGTTATTCCCAGCAGGCGCTTGTAATTGTAGAAAACGCTTTCTCTACAACTCAAAAAGTATTTTCAAGCCCGCCTCGAGCGTTACAGGCTTACGCCCGAGCAGCTGCTCGAGTTTGGGGCTCACGTCATCTTCTTGCCCGTTGCCAATATCAACTAAAAAGCCAACGACGCGCTGAGCTTGCACTTCGGGTACACCGCGCTGGGCGAGTCCCGCCGCAAACGCTTCTTTCTCAACCGGGTTGTACTTCACCTCTTGTCCCGAAAGTTCGCTCAGGGCAGCCGCAACGTCAGCAAACGAGTACGATTCGCTGTTGGTGAGGTTGTAGGTTTCATCTGCACAGCCGTCTTCTAAAAGCGCCGTTGCAATCGCTTCACCCATGTCGCTTCTAAGGGCAAACGGAACACGCCCGTCACCGGTAGGAAAGTTAATGCCCGTTTCAAACACCTTCTCGCCCCCGACAAACTGCGGCACGGCGTCCATGTACAAGACGTTACGGAAGATGATGTAGCCCAGGCCGCTCGCCTTGATGTCGTCCTCGGTCTTAAAGTGACCCTCCATCAGCTTGTTCTCCATCGTGGTTGGGTCTTTGAGCGTCCGGCTGGTGTAAGCGACGCACTTAACCCCTGCTTTTTTAGCGGCGTGGATGACGTTTTGGTGCTGCTGAACGCGTTTGTCCTCATCGTTAGAAGCGATCAGCAAAACCCTGTCCACGCCCTGCATAGCCTGCTCGAGCGAGGCCGTATCGTCATAGTCCCCGATGCGCATGTCTACGCCTTGCTCTTTGAACGAAGCGGCTTTTTCTGCACTCCGCGCAAGTCCTGCAATTTGGTCGGCTGAGGTTTTTTTCAGTAAGGTCTCGATGACGGCTGTGCCTAACTGTCCAGTTGCGCCTGTAACTAAAATCATGCTTTTCTCCTTTTGGCTTGAGTGAAGCTGTTCGGTTGAATAAGCTTGAAGTCGTTAGTGCTCATTTCGAGACCTGGCAGAGTGAAAAAACAGTTACGCGTTAAAAGCAGCGGCAAATTCTTTGGCGAAATCCTCGAGCTTGACCTTGCCCGGACTTGGCTTGTGCTTTTCGTAATCTTCTGCCAACGCGCCGCTATGAATGCTGGCGTACATGTCAACCAAAAGACCGGCAATGTACGCCGACATTCCCGTCGCTTCTAACCCGGCTTGCATCTGCTCATCCGTAATCGTCACCCACTCTAAATCCGGCTTGCCGATAGCCGCACCTAAGATGTGTGCGGCTTCGCTAGCCGTATGCTCGTCGCTCGCCACGTACCGCACGCTTGTTCCGGTAGCTTTTTCCAGCTCTTCGGCGGCGGCAGCGGCAATATCGCTCAGGGCAACCAGCGGAATCTTGTCGTCGCCCCCATAGTTGGCCGCAATGGAGCCCCGCGCTTTAACCATATCGACGTAGCCGTACAAATTGTAGTAAAAGTAAGTCGGGCGCAGATGCGTCAGAGACACGTTTGTTTCGTTTAGAATCCCTTCGACATCATGGGAACCGAGAATGGGGCCGGTGCCTTCAGCCAGATGTGCGCCGAAACTGCTGAGATGAACCACGCGCTTGACGCCCGACGCTTGAACGGCTTGGGCGTAGCTGCTGCCAATGTCCCGGTAGTACGCTCTCATATCGGGCGCACTGTAGTTGGGTGGCACCATCGCAAAAACGGCGTCCGCACCCCCAAACGTAGAGGCTAAAAACTCAGCGTCTTGCAGTGAGCCGGTAGCAGCGGTGGCACCCAAGGCTTTGATGTCTCCCTGCCGTTCCGGGCTGCTACTGATTACCGTCACCGCGTGACCCTTTTGCACCAGCGTCTTTGTTAAGGGCTTGCCGACGTTGCCTAACGAACCTGTAACGATGATATTCATAAGTCATTCCTTTCTGAGCAAAGATGTCTCTAAAACGAGGCGGGAGCCGGTCTGAACTCCCGCTGGAACGAGGTTGTTCTCAGGTCAAGCGCCAATCGCGTCAAGCTCGGCGACCGCATCGGCAGGTAAGGTGAGGCCCGCAGCTTTCACATTGTCCCGCAGGTGCGCCACCGACGACGTACCGGGGATAAGCAAAAGGTTGGGGGAGCGCTGGAGCAACCACGCCAAGGCAACCTGCAGCGGTGAAGCGTCTAGGCGCGTGGCGACCGACTCGAGCCTATCCGACTGGAGCGGCGAAAAGCCGCCCAGTGGGAAGTAAGGCACGTAGGCGATACCCTGCGCGGCGAGGTCGTCAATCAGCTCGTCGTCATCACGGTGAGCGATGTTATAGAGGTTTTGTACGCACACAACCTGTGCGATGGACTGCGCTTCGGCAACCTGTTCGGCGTTTGCGTTGCTAACACCGAGATGTTTGATCAGTCCCTCTTGTTGCAGCTCGGCGAGCACCGTAAACGGTTCAGCGATAGGGCCGGGCGTGGGGCCGTTGACGCCCCCGACGCGTAAGTTGACGACCTCGAGCGCGTCCAGCCCGAGATTCCCTAAGTTATCGTGAATAGCGCCGCATAGCTGCTCGGGGGCGAGCGCCTGGGGCCACCCGCCTTCGGCGTCGCGTAACGCCCCGACTTTGGTAACGATGTGCAACTTGTCAGGATAGGGATACAGAGCTTCTTTGATGATCTGGTTGGTAATGTGCGGGCCGTAGAAGTCGCTGGTATCGATGTGTGTGATCCCCAGTTCTACCGCCTCGCGCAGAACCGCCACAGCTGCGCCTCGGTCGGCAGGTGGGCCGAACACATGCGGGCCAGCTAGTTGCATCGCGCCGTAACCCATGCGGGTCACGCTAAGGTCGTCAGCGAGATTAAACGTGTCTTTGGTAAGGTTGGTGTTCACAGCTAAAGTCCTTTCGGGAGCCGGGTTGACGTTTCCGTATCCTCTATACGTCATTTCCTACTCGCGCTAACCCATTAAGGTTAGCAGCGATAACGTTATCACAGATTCAGTGGTTACGCAAGTGGCGATAACAGTAATGTGCTATCATTGTTAATATGACTGTAACGCTTGAAAACATGACGACCAAAGAAAAGATCGTGCGTGTCGCGGCCGAACTCTTAGCCCAGGGTGGGCGTGATGCGGTTTCGACTAGGGCGGTGGCTGCAGCAGCTGGCGTGCAGGCCCCGACTATCTACCGTCATTTCAGCCATATGCAAGACCTTTTAGATGCGGTGGTGAGCTACGGCTTTGATCATTATCTGCGTGAAAAAACCTCGAGAGAACACCTGGACGATCCAGTTGAAGAGTTGCGCCAGGGGTGGGACCTTCACGTCGCCTTCGGCCTCGCCCATCCGGGGTTTTACACCCTGATGTACAGTGATCCTCGCCCGGAAGCCCAGTCCGTCGCCGCGTCGCAAGCGCGTGAGGCGTTACGTGCGCTGGTGCAGCGCGTTGCCGAGGTCGGCCGTTTACGGGTGAGCGTCGAGCGTGCCGCACAGATGTTTCATGCGGCGGGGTGTGGCGTGACTTTCGCGCTCCTCGAGCTTAAACCTGAAGCGCGTGACCTCAGCTTGTCGGCGCAGACCCGCGAAGTGGTGCTCGACGCGGTGACGTTACCTGTTGCCGACAGGGCAGTCTCTTTAGAGGTGGATACACAGCACAGGGCCGTGCGTCACGCGGTCGCGCTTAAAGCGTTACTACCTGAAGTTACGGCCCTGACCGCAAGTGAACAGGCGCTGCTCTCAGAATGGCTCGACAGGCTCAGCCAGTCCGAATGATCGTTTGTCCAAATCTGTCTAAGCGCTACTTCTTGGCTCGCCCTGGATTCGCCTCGATCCAGCGCCACAAATACCAGACCGCCGCGCTCCGGTGCGGGCGAAAGCGTTCCCCCAAAGCTTCAACTTCAGCAATATTGGAGAGGTCGTAGTAACGTTCAGCGGCCCGCACGACACCTATATCTTTGAGCGGCCAGACGTCGGGGCGACCCAGCGCGAAGATCAAAAACATTTCCGCCGTCCAGACCCCGACGCCGCGAAGGGCGACGAGCCGCGCGGTCACGTCGGCGTCGCTCAGCTCAGTCAGGTCGTCTAAATTGCCGTCTAGGGCGTACCGCGACAGGCCGTGTAGGTATTCTCCTTTACGGCGTGGTACACCGAGCGCCAACAGGTCATCTATGGTGCGCCCCAAGATGCGTTCCGGTTCGATGTGGGTCGCAGCCTCCAAGCGGTTAAACGTCGCCCGCGCCGCCGCGCCTGAGATGAGCTGTCCGACGACCGCCCGGACGAGCGATCTAAAAGGTGGCGAAAGGGGCCAACTGTAAGGGCCAAACGTTTCGACAAGTGCGGCCATCTTGGGGTCTTGCTCGAGGTGCCCCAACACTTCAGGGGCGGCGTGAACTTGTTGTTCTGCAACGCCTGCATAACCCGTCACAACGTTTTGCCGCCGTTGACCGCCAGCCGCTGCCCGGTGATAAAGTTTGCCTCGTTGCTCGCTAAAAAAGCGACTGCGAAACCGATATCTTCCGGGACGCCGTGTCGCCCCAGCGGAACACCCTGCAGGTACGCGTCCATGTCTGAGAGGTCATCATGCTTTTCAACGGGTATCCAACCGGGCGCAATTAGATTGACCGTAATGCCGTCGCCGCCCAGTTCGTTCGCCCAGCTCCGCGTCAAGCCCAGCATTGCTGCTTTCGCCGAGGCGTACGAGCTGAAGTTCGCGTTCCCAAGTTCGGCGACTTCGCTGCCGATATGGATGACGCGGCCCCACCGTGCGCGTTTCATCGCCGGTAGGGTTTCTTGCATGAGTAGGAGGGGCGCTTTAAGAAAAAAATCCAGCTGGTCTTGAAAATCTTGCCAGGTATAAGCTTCGAGCGGCTTGTTCGGCTGCGGGCCGGTAGCGTTGTTGACTAAAATTTCAACTGGGCCGAAATGCGCTTCGGTTTCGCTCACCAAACGTTTGATTTGAGTGGGCTCGAGCACGTCCGCCCTCACCGCTAACGCCTCACCGCCCGCCTCGCAAATTGTTGCAACTACGCCGTCCGCCAGTTCTTGCGAACGCGCATAGTTGACCACCACCCTAGCCCCTTGCGCCGCCAGCGTTTTGGCAATAGCGCTACCCAAGCCCCGCGACGCGCCCGTCACGAGCGCCACCCGACCGTGCAGGTTAAAATTCATCGTTGCTCCTTATTTCTTTGAGGAGAGCTGTTTGGTGAGTTAAAGGGCAGAAGTTGAACGTCACGCTAAAGTCTAACAGTCTTCGCATTTTGGTGAGCTGACGACGGTCAAACTTAAAATCAAAGGAAGACATCACCCAGCAAGCCGTTAGACTTCCTCTATGACCCAAGACGATACCTACCGCCGCGTCCAGGCCCAGTTCGGCCGCACCGCCCCTGCTTACGTCGAGAGTACCGGGCACGCTGAAGGCGCAGAACTGACAACGATGGTTACGCTTGCTGAACGTATGCTCGGCAGCTTGTCGGGGCAAAAAACGCTCGATGTGGCGACCGGCGGCGGGCATACGGCGCTCGCCTTCGCCCGAGCAGGCGCAGCCGTTACTGCCACCGACCTGACGCCTGAAATGCTCGCGGCGGCTCGAGCCTTCGTCCGGGCAAACGGGGGAGAGGCCGTGCAGTTCGCCCCTGCTGCCGCCGAAGCCTTGCCTTTTGCAGCCGAGACTTTCGACCTCGTGACCTGCCGTATCGCGGCACATCACTTTGCAGGTCCGGAGCGGTTTGTCCGGGAGGCGGCGCGGGTGCTCCGTCCAGGTGGGCTGCTGCTCCTCGTCGATAACGTCTCGCCTGAAGACGCAGCGTTGGCGAGGGTCATGAACGACGTCGAAGGGCGGCGCGACTCGAGCCACGTGTGGGCGTACACCGTTCGGCAGTGGGTGGTGTGGTTCGCGGACGCCGGATTTGACGTGCACCACCTGTCGCGGTGGTGGACGCACAAGCTTTATTGGGAATGGTTGGAGCGAGCACAAACACCTGAAGCGGTCGGCGACGCGTTGGCCCGTGATGTCCTGAATCTGTCCCCAGCGCAAAAAGCTTATCTTCAGGTGCAAGAGGGTAAAGGGGGGCTCGAGTCTCTAGCCCACGAAGCAGCGCTGCTGGTCGGGCGTAAGTTTTGACGTTGGGGTTTACAAACCTCTCGGCCTCGTTGGTAAAAACAGCTCAGCTTACGGAGCAGGGTCAGTCACATACTTTGTACGCGAAGTCCGACGACAGGTGGACTCTAAACGTTCCCGCAAGTTGTTCGCAAGCCCTGAAGGTTAGACCATAAGCATGAAGAAAAGAACTAAACACAACGTTTTACCTCTCCCTCGGCTCCTGCTGCTCGTGATGACGCTGAGCGCTTGCGCGCAACCCGCCCTACCGCCCGACGTTCCACCGCCTGACGCACCCCCGAACACGGCACCGCCCGCTCCGTCACCGCCAGACGCGCCCCCGGTCGAGACCCCTACGCCCACCCCCGAACCGGAACCGAACGCAGGTTGGACGCCGCTTCTCGGAACGACGCTCGGAGGCTGGTCTCCCCGGTTGACCCACAAGGGCGACCCGAACGGTGTTTTCAAGCTCGAGGGTGGCGTGCTCCGTATTCTGGACGTCCCGCAAAGTGCGCGTGAGCGGGGGTATCTTGTCACCGACGACACCTACCGGCACTATCATTTGCGCTTCGAGTATCGGTGGGGTGAAAAACGGTTCTCTGAAAGTAAACGTGGGGGTGGTCTCTTGTACCACGCCGCCCAGCCAGATGAGTTGTGGCCGCGCAGCCTCGAGTTTCAGCTTCAAGAGGGAGATACGGGCGACTTGTGGCTCATCGGCCGCCTAACTGCCGAGACGACGGTGTCGTCAACCACGGCCGAGACGCCGCAGTACCGTAAGGGCGGCGCACCGTACACCACCAAACCCCGCAGCTACGCCCAGCTCAGCAAGAGTGCTACCTACGAAAAACCGGGCTGGAATCAGGTCGAGCTTATCGTCACCGCGGACGAAATTTTGCATATCGTCAACGGGCAGATCAACAACCGCGTCACCAACCCCAGACAACCCACGAAGAGTGGCAAGACAGCCCCGCTCGGGGAGGGCCGCATCGCTTTTCAGGCGCAGAACGCGGAGATGCTCGTTCGGAACGTTGAGATCAAGGTGCTCGAGTAGCGAACGAAGCGGCGTTTACTATCAGCAGCGAGCTTCCGATTTAACTCGTTCTTCATAGACTCCCAGAACTTTAGTTGGTTCATGTGGGCTAGGTAAGTTATAATTTCAGGGCTTTGGCTAGAGGAGGCGCTTTGGAAGCCTTTAACTGTCCCTTTTGTAATACTAGTCTGCCTTCAAGAGCGATTTTTTGCAAGTCATGCACCAAGCAGGTACGCTGCAAAACCTGTAAAGATTTGCTCGAGCCAGATTCGCTCGTTTGTATTTCTTGCGGAACTCGCGTTGGTGAAGGTAAAGATATATCAGTAGCTGAAGAACTCACGAGGCCAGCACTTACTTCAAACATGAATACGCTGGAGTTTGATGAAACGCGTAGCGGACGTTCACTTCGCGCTACTCTTACTGATGAGGCTGTAGCACATTTAAGTGATCCTTTTGGTATGTTCATTGCTGGACGTATTACTGATAGAACACAGAGAAGTCGTCAACCTCTTTCCCCTGTTTTTAGAGAAATAACTACGGAACACGATCAGTTGCCCCCACTTACGGCTAGCGAAAGTGACAATAAGCGAGCAGATAGAGAAACAGTCATATCTGACCAGGGGCATAACACAGACAAAGACAAGCTTCAGAGGGTCTTTCGCTATGAAGGTGAGCAGCTACGTTTACACGAATCACGCTTGAAGGCAACAAGTAAACTAGACGCTGGCAGACGACTTACCTACCTCTTGCTCTATGCCTACAAATCGGAAGGACGTGATTTCGTGTCTCGGGAAGATGTTACCGAGGCACTGAGAAAAGCCGATCTTTTCGATAGTAATTTGTCTAGATGGATTAGCAACAGTCCTGATCTGTATGTAGACGACAGAAATGCTGTGAGCTTACGGCAGCCAGGTCAGGAACGAGCCAGAGAAGTTTTAGGGGAGGTTTTTGACCCGGAAATTCCCAATGTTTGGACTCTTGGCACAAGTAAAGCCTTAGGGAAACCCAAATCTGGGAACAATAGGAAGACCAAAACGGGTGGCCAGCGTAAGCAGAGCGGGCGCTCTTCAGAAGTTGACGCATGGCTGAATGCTTGGAACGAGGCGCGTCTAGCTATAGATGGTCATAGTGTACTTAAAGATCGTAATTTGATGGACAGGGGGATTTTCGGGTTGTACGCAATTCGCCGTGTGGCTGAAGATGGAGGGAAAATAGTCTCACGTGGGAAACTGTCAAAGTTTCTTTACGAGGCTTTCGAGCTTAAAGTAGACGAACGCAATCTCTCTAGAGCATTAGAGTCTGAAAGGGCAAAGGGTAAGGTACTAAAAGTGACTGGCGGTTATCAGATTCAGCCACCAGGTGTGAAATACGCTGAGCAGATGGCAAATATGATTGCTGCAAGCACATGAGGTTTACGCCGCATCAGCTCATTAGCCAACTTTCTGCACTCGTTGACCCGACGCTTGCGAGGGCAACTGTTGAGTCTTATGTTGAAATGCAGCAACGCTTCTTGGCTGGAGATTGGAAACCAGCCGAACTCGACGGTGGACGTTTGTGCGAAGCCGTATCACGGTGTTTGCTACAGCTCGATACCGGTACGGTTAGCCATACTGATCTACCTGGAAGCATTAGAGACATACTTCTGTCTAAAAAATGCAGTCACAATCTCACAGAGCAAGACAGAAGACATATAAGCAGTGTAATACAGGTTGTTTACAAGTTTCGCTCTGATCGCGGCCCAGTCCACATCTCACCTATCTACACAGCTAATTTTATGGACTCGATGCTGGTTGTACATGCAGGTAAATGGATGTTTGCTGAACTTTTGCGTTTAGCTTGGAATTCAAATCGTCAAGTAGTAGCTGAAATAATTGCACAGCTTGTTCAGCTCGAGTATTCGCTCATTCACGAACTTGACGGTAAACCTTTAGTGCTCGCAAAAAATATAAGCGCTCCAGATGAGGTTTTGCTTCTGCTAAATCATGCGTTAGGCAATCGTCTGACTCGAGCTGAGCTACGGGAACAAGCTGCAAATCAAAAACCTCAAAATGTTAGTTCTGCGGTTTCTCGATTGATTAAGGAAAAGCACATCCGTCCTGTCGGGACGGAAGAAGTTGCTCTCACACCGAATGGTCAGAAGCGAGTTATAGAAGAGATTTTGCCAAAATTGAATAAGGCTGCATAAATGAACTTCTTGAAGTACGGCTCTCCATGCTTTCTTACATCGTTTTCGTCACCTTGTTCAGATGCCGGGGTGCGTCCGGGTTCAGGCCCTTCGCGCTCGCCAAATGTAGCGCCAGCAGCTGACCGGCTAAAACGAAGGAAAACGCCTGTGTGACCGGAGGATAACCGGGGGGCAAAGAGACGGCGGCAGTGGCTTCGCTCCCCGTCTCTTTATCACTGCCGATCACGCTCAGGTCGGCGTTCGCGGCGCGTAGTTTGGTCGCAGCCTCCAAGTTGGACGGCGCTGTCGCGTCGCCTGATGCGAGCATCAGCACCGGGTCGCTGGGGTTCACGGCGGCAATCGGACCGTGCTGAAATTCGGCGGACGAGTAGGCTTCGGCGTGGACGTAGCAGGTCTCTTTAAGCTTGAGGGCGGTCTCGAGCGCCGGAGCGTAAGAGAGCCCGCGCCCCAACACGTACATGCTGCGGGCGTGGGTCAGCCGGAGCGCGACCTCTTTTAGCTTGTCGGAGGTCTCGAGGGTCGCCGCCAGCGCCGCCGGAACCGCGTGAAGTGCGTCCAGCAGGTCTTTATCTTCGCCCCAGTGCGCGACGAGCAGCGCCAAGAGCAGCATCTGCGTTGAAAACGTCTTGCTGGCGGCGACAGCTTGTTCGTGCCCGGCCCGCTGCAAAAGCCCGTAATCGGCGGCGCGAATGAGACTGCTCTCGGGGTCGTTACTGATCGTAACCGTCAGTGCGCCCGCACGTTTCAGGGCGGTAAGGCCCTCTACCACATCGCTGCTTTCACCCGACTGGCTGACGCCGACGGCGAGCGTTCCTTCGGCGTGCATCCGCGCGGCGTAAACGCTCAGCAGGCTCGGCGGCAAACTCGCGACGGGAACACCGAGCGTTTGCCCCGCCAAGTAGCTAAAAAAGGTCACGGCGTGGTCTGACGAGCCCCGCGCCAACGTCACGATGAGTTTCGGGGCGCGACGCCTCAACGCGCTGGCGACCTCCTGCACCGCCCGGTCTTCTAAAAGCCGCGCCAAAACCTCAGGTTGTTCGCGGATTTCACCTTCAAAATGTGTGGCAAAATGTGTGGTCATTCGAGCGCCTCCCGGACGCGGTGATGATGAGTCTCGAGGCGTCCCCTGGCTTCTTCCGGCCCCGAGCCGGTCAGCAGCATGACGATTGCGGTGCGGATATCGCCACCTTTCGTAAGGGCAGCTTCGGCTTGGGGTGCCGTGCAGCCTGCCGCCTGCATCACGATACGCGCCGCGCGGCCCCGAAGCTTGATGTTGCTCGGCTTCATCCCGACCATCAGGTTGCTGTAAGCGCCACCCAACCGCACCAGCACAGCCGTCGAGAGCGCGTTTAGAGCGATTTTCTGCGCGGTTCCGGCGGCCAGCCGAGTCGAACCGGCGAGGACTTCGGGCGGCGTTTTCAGCAGTACTCCGACCTCGACGGCGCTTAGGAGAGGTGTATCGGCATTGTTGGCTATACCGACCGTAAACGCGCCCTGCGCCCGCGCGAAGACAACCCCAGCGACGGTAAAGGGCGTGCTGCCGCTCGCGGCGACGCCGACCACGGCGTCGCGCTCTGTCAGCGACAGGGCGCGGAGGTGTTCACGCGCCGCTTCTTCATCGTCTTCGGCGTCCTCGAGCGCCCGGTTGCCCGCGTCTTCACCGCCTGCCAGCACCGCGTGTGCCCGCTCGAACCCAAACGTCGGCGGCAGTTCGGCGGCGTCTTGCACCGCCAAACGTCCTGAGGTTCCGGCCCCGAGGTAGATCAGGCGGCCCCCGGCGGCGAGGGCGCGTTCGACACCGGCAGCAGCTTCTTCGAGTGCTGGTAACGCCTGCCGGACAGCCTCGACCGCCGCAGCGTTGCTGTCTACAAGAGCCGAAAGCGTCCGGGATAAGGGCCAGGTGTCGAGGTCGGCGTAGGTCGTAAGCGAAGTTTCAGTCTTTAAGGTCATAGTCGGGTCTCTCGTTTAAGGTCGCGAGGTTTGTGCATTTATCGGGATTTGTATATTTATATAGATTTAGCAGGTAGCAGCTGGTCGGGAACGCGCTCCGTTTGAACTTTACCGACCAACACGCACATTCTGAGATACTTTCGGTAGCAGTTTCCTTTGGAAGTGCTGATTGAAATGGGCCGTAAGAACTAAAAAGGTTGTGCAGGCAGCTCAATAGTTCCAACCTTTATAGCTCCAACCTTTATAGTTCTAACCTTTGTGGAACTGATCTGTCACGCTTTCCACATTCTGTTTTCTCCCTCCCGATTTACGGTGCCCGCAGCTCGAGCCCCAACTGATACTTGTCGCCCCGGTAGGCGCTCCGCACGAACTCGAAGGGCGCGCCGTCGTCTCCAAAGGTGGTGCGCTCGAGGGCGAGTACCGGCACGCCGCGCGGCAAACCCAGCAGCTCGCGCTCAAAGGGACTCGCCTGCCGCGCGCCGACGGTCTGCCGGGCGCGCCGCGCCACCAACCCGAAGTGTTCGGCGAGGGCGCGGTAGAGGCTGCCGCTCTCCGCCAGAGCCGCCTCGGGTAGCGAGGCAAAAGGGGGCGGCAGGTGCGCGAGTTGTAAGGCTAGGGGCGCACCATCGGCGGTGCGGAGCCGGGTGATCCGGCGCACGGGTGTGTCGGCAGGAAGTTTGAGGGCTGCCGCGACGCCGACGTCGGCGGGCAGCGTCAGCGATTCGAGCAGGGTGCTGCCCGCCTCGAACCCCAAACTTTTGGCCTCCTCTGCAAACCCGAGCACGCGGTCTACGGTCTGCTCGAGCCGCCGGGGGAGGACGTATGTTCCTGAACCCTGCCGCCGTTCGGCGAGTTTTTGCCCGACGAGCAGCTCGAGGGCGCGCCTGACTGTCATCCGCGACAAACCGAGCGCGTCGGCAAGGTCGCGCTCGGACGGAAGCGCCTCACCGGGCGCGATGTCGCCGCCCAAGATGGCGCTCCGGAGTTTGTCTTGCAGTTGTAAATACGCCGGTGTCGGATGCGTTTTATCGATGGTGAGGCCCGGCCCTAGCTGCATCGGCTGCACGCTTTAGGCCGTAAAGACAGCGGACGCGTTAAAAGCTGTCCGAGCCCACACCCCCCTTGATTCATACCGAAAGTATACCTGTTTTAGACCAGTCTGTACAGCGCGTGGTAGGGTTTTGTGATGGACCTTTCGTTGGCGCGGCGCGGCCTGGAAGCCGCCGTTTTGCAGGGCGAGGTACCGGGGGCTGTCGCTGTGGTCGGCGACGCGGAGCAAATCTTTCCCGTTGCGGCCTGCGGTGTGACGCGCCTCGGCGGGCCGCCCGTAGGCGCTGCGACCCGTTTCGACCTCGCCTCACTCAGCAAGGTCGTCGGGACGCTGCCTGCAGTGCTGGCGCTCGTTCACGCAGGGGAGGTCTCATTAGACGACCCGGTACGGCGTTTTTTCTCCAGCGCAGGTTGGTTTCAAACGCCCTCTTTGGGGGACGTGACGGTGCGGCAACTCCTGACGCACACCGCCGGTTTACCGGCGTGGCGGCCCCTTTACGCCGAAGCGAGTACGCGTCTGAGCGCTTTGGGCAACCTTTTGCAAACCTTACCCGCGCAGCCGCCGGGAGGGGTCGTCTACAGCGACCTCGGCTTTATGCTGCTCGGCGCACTCGTCGAACGCGTCAGCAAGCTGGGGCTTGACGCTTTTACCCAAACCCACGTGTTCGGGCCGCTCGAGCTGACGGCGACCGGTTACGGTGTCCCGGCAGGCGTATCGGTCGCCGCGACCGAAGATTGCGGTTGGCGCGGGCGGGTTTTACAAGGTGAAGTCCACGACGAAAACGCGTTCGTCTTTGACGGCGTAGCAGGACACGCAGGGGTGTTCGGCACCGCGCCTGACGTAGCCCGGTACGCGCAAGCGTGGCTGCGGCTCCAAGCGCCCTTTGCGTCTGCCGAGCTTTTGCAGCGAGCGACCGCCGAACACGCCCGGGATGCTACGAATAAAACAGTCGGCGGGCGGCGCGGTTGGGGCTGGCAACTCGCGGGGGAAGGCTCGAGCGCCGGTCACAAGGTCGGCCCGAACGCCTACGGGCACACCGGCTTTACCGGGACGAGTTTGTGGGTGGACCCCGACCAGAACCGCTTCGCCGTCCTGCTCACGAACCGCGTTCATCCCTCGAGAACGTGCGGCAAAAATATTCACGCGCTGCGGGTGGCGTTTCACGACGCAGTTTTTGCTTAACTGTGCGGTGCTTAACTGTGCGGTGCTCAACTGTGCGGTGCCTAGCTGTGCGGGGGTTTCTGTGTCTAGTTGTCTGTTTATCTGCATCTTTTAGTCAGGCGCAGGAGGTCGGGCGACTGCTGCTGCTCTCTTTTAGCGGGACGAGCCCGCCTGCAAAACGTCTGCAAAAGCTCCATCCGGCAGGCTTTATCTTTTTCGCCGGCAACACCGAAAGTTTACGGCAAACGCGGGCGCTGACCCGGCACCTTCAGGCTGCAGCTCCTTATCCGCTCCTTTTCGGTACCGACCAAGAAGGCGGCACCGTCAGCAGTTTTCGTCCGGCTGAAGGCACCCTTTTCCCCGGCAACATGGCGCTCGGCGCAGCGGGCGACCCGGCGCTGGCGCGGGCCGTCGGTAAGGCCATCGGGCAAGAGCTGGCCTACGCTGGCTTTAACCTGGACTTCGCGCCGGTACTGGACGTGGCGAGTGAACCGGACAATCCGATTATCGGAGTGCGGTCGTTCGGCTCGAGTCCCGCTGCTGTCGGGCGGCTCGGCGCGGCGTTTGCTGAAGGCTTAGCGGACGCAAGCGTGGCAGCGGTCGCCAAGCATTTTCCCGGACACGGCGCGACGCTGGTAGATTCGCATCTGACGCTGCCGGTGGTGAAGCGGAGTAAGGGAGGGTTGCGGAGGCTCGAGCTGCCCCCGTTTCGTAAGGCTATCAAAGCGGGTATCCCTGCGGTGATGAGCGCTCACGTCGTCTTTCCGGCGCTTGATGATAAGCCTGCGACGCTCTCCCAACCTGTTCTGACCGGCCTGCTCCGCCGCGAGCTGGGGTTTAAGGGCGTTGTCGTCACCGACGCGCTCAACATGCAGGCGATTACGGGCACAGTCAGCCCCGGTGAGGCCGCCGTGCGGAGCGTCCGGGCGGGCGCGGACTTGCTGCTTTTGGTCGGCAGTGAAGCTGTGCAAAACAGAGTGTATAGCGAACTCAAAAAGGCGTTGGGGGACGAACGACTGAGCCGCTCGAGGGTGCGTGAGGCCATCTTACGCACCTCACGGCTGGCGCACCGTTATTCATTAAACTGTTATCCCGTAAATACGCCCCGACCCGACTACGCGGCGCATCAAGTGCTCGCTGACAAGGTGGCGCGGCAGGCCGCCACACTCCTCTGGAACGACGGCGTGTTGCCTATCCGGTCATCTCAAAACGTGCTCGTCGTCGCGCCGCAACCGCTCGGGTACGGCGACGCGGCGCATCTCGGCAGCGTGTTTAAGGCGGTACGGGCGGGGGTTCGCAGCGTGGTCGTCGGTGAACGTCCGACCGAACGAGAACATGCTGAGGCTGTGACCAAGGCGGTGAGTGCCGACGTGGTGGTGTTGGCGAGCTATCACGGTTTCGGGGCGTTTCCGGCGGGGCTGGCGACGCTCGAGGCCGACCTCGCTGCAACCGGTACACCGCTCGTCGTGCTCACGCTCGGTAGACCCGACGACCTGCGCTTTTTCTCCGAGCGCCCGGACGCCTACGCCGCCGTGTACGGCTACCGGGACGCGAACTTGCGCGCCGCCAGAGACCTGCTCTTGGGCCGACACCCGCCGCTCGGACGGTTGCCGGTGCCGGTCGGAACGTTTCCGGTGGGTGCTGGGTTGAAGGGGTACAAATGAACACAAAGCCTGCCCGCACGGTGCTGGGCCTGATGTCGGGAACCTCGTGCGACGGGGTAGACGCTGTGAAGGTGCGTTTGGAACTCGGGTCGGGGGAGCTCGAGTGGGAGGTGTTGGGCCGCGCCAGCCTCCCTTACCCTGCGCTGCTACGCGAACGGCTCCTGCGCTCACTCGTCCCTGAAACTTCGGATGTGGCGACCTTGACGCAGCTTCACGCCGAACTCGGTGAAGTGTACGCCGACCTCGCCGAGACGCTTTTACCGTTCGACCTCGCAGCGATGTCCGGACAGACGGTCTACCACATCCCGCGTGTGGATACGTCGAGAAACTGGTCTACGCTCGGGACGTTGCAGCTCGGGGAACCGGCCCGCGTCGCTGAGCGCGTACAGCGGCCCGTTTATAGCGGGTTCCGGCAGTCCGATATGGCGGCGGGTGGACAGGGTGCGCCGCTCGTCGCGTTTGCCGACCTGAACCTCTTTTACAAACCGGGACACGCGGTAGGTATACACAATCTGGGCGGCATCTCGAACCTGACGGTTTTGCCCGCAGACGGTGACCCGGACGGGGTGGTCGCGTTCGATACCGGGCCGGGAAACTGTCTGCTGGACGAGGCGGCGGCGCGTTACTTTGCCCAAGATTACGATGTGGGCGGCGCTTTAGCGGCGCAAGGAAAAGTTGATGAAGACGTATTGGGGAGGTTGCTGGGGCACCCCTACTTTTCGCTGCCTTACCCCAAAACGACGGGCCGCGAAGTGTTTGCCTTCGCTGCTTTTCGGGATACGTTGGCAGGACTATCCGGACACGACGTCCTTGCGACGCTGACGGCGCTCACGGCGGAGAGCGTGGCGCGGGCGTATCGGCCTTTTGCTGTTGAAAAAATTCTCGTCGCCGGTGGCGGTGCTTATAACGTCACGCTGATGACAGCTCTGCGTTCACGGCTGGGTGTCCCCGTTGACCCGCTCAACGTTCGGGGCGCGACGCCCAGAGACCGTGAGGCGCTCTGTTTTGCGGTGCTGGGGTACTACGCTCACTTCGGGTTGCCCAACATCTTACCCAACGTCACCGGAGCGCGGCGGGCAGTCGTCGCCGGGACGCGTACGGGAGGCTACAGTGGAGACTGACGATAGTACGAACCGCGTCAAAGTCGGCCTCGAGACCCTCCCGACGGACTTGCCCGACGTGTTGAAGGGGGCCAAAATCGGCCTTTTGGCGCACGCGGCCTCGCGGCTTCCAACCGGCGAACACGCGCTCAGCGTGTTGCAAGACTTGAGCCTCAACGTCGTCCGGTTGTTCGGCCCCGAGCACGGGTTTTTCGGGGCGGCAGGGGCAGGGGAGAAGGTCGCTGACGCCGTGCACGACGGGGTTCCGCTCGTCAGCCTGTACGGGGTGCGGCAAGCCCCTGAGCTGGAACACCTGCGCGACCTGGACGCGCTCGTTTTCGACGTGCAAGATGTCGGCGTGCGTGCGTACACCTACCTGTCAACGCTCAAGGCGTGCCTGACACGCTGCGCTGAGGTCGGGGTACCGCTGGTGCTGCTCGACCGGCCCAACCCGTTGGGGCGGGCCGTTTACGGCGCGGGCGTCACGGGCGGGTTCGAGTCGTTCGTCTCGGCGCACGACGTTCCTTTCGTTCACGGCCTAACGCTCGGTGAACTGGCGACGCGCATCGCTCGAGCTTTAGCTTTGAGCGCTGAGGTGCTGAACGTTGTTCGTATGAAGAATTACGACGGCTCGTCCTGGGCTGAAACCGGCTTGCCGTGGCGCGCGCCGTCACCCAATCTGCCGCATTTTAGAAGCGCGCAGCTCTACCCACTGACGGTGTTTCTCGAGGGCACGCCCCTCAGCGAAGGGCGCGGGACGGAGCGGCCGTTTGAACAGCTCGGCGCGCCGTGGTTAAACGGAGGCAGCTTGTCAGAAGTTTTGAACGAACTGCCGGGTCTGCACGCCGAACCGGTACGATTTACACCTGCGTCATCGAAACATGCAGGGACGGAGGTCTCCGGCGTCAAACTCTCTCGAACCGGCCCGTTCGACCCGTTGAGAGGAGCCCTGATCCTCCTCTCTGAGGTGCGGCGGCAGAACCCGGAGTTCAGCTGGCTCGGCGAAAAGCGGCCTTTTATCGACCTGTTGGCCGGGTCGGACGTGCTCCGCCGAACCGTAGACGGTGACCTGAGCGGGGCTGATTTCAAGACGTGGCTAGAAGCACGGGGAAGCGATCCTCCGCCCGCACGGTTGTACTTTTAGTTGTAAAACTCTCCTCCGCACCGTTGACGCGACTGGTCTACAAGAGGTACCTTCGGGTAGAGAGCAGGTTACAGCTAAATTCTTCTTGTCCTGGAGGTCACGGTGCTTAAACCAACCCTTTTACTCGACAACTTGGTGCAACGCCTGATCGAACTGCTCTTATCGTTTCCGCGCCTCCCGCTGTGGCTGGCGATCAGTATGATCATCCCGCCGGGGTGGCCCTCGAGCTACGTCTATATCGGCACTATCGTGGTGCTTTCAATTATCGGTTGGGCGGGGTTGGCGCGGGCAATTTTTGTCGGCAAAAACCGACGACTACGTGCTGGCGGCCAAAGCGCTGGGGACGAGCGACCTACGGATCATCCTCCGGCATATCTTGCCGAACACCAGCAGCTACCTCATCGTCGCCGCGACGCTGGCGCTGCCGGGGTACATCCTGGGTGAGTCAGCGCTCTCATTCTTGGGTCTCGGCATCGAAGAGCCGCTGACGAGCTGGGCCTACTCTTAAGCGACGCGCAAAACCTCCAAGCCTTGAACCTCTACCCGTGGCTGCTGATTCCGGCGCTGTTTATCATCGTCGCGGTGCTGGCCTTTAACTTTGTGGGGGACGGGCTGCGGGACGCGGTAGACCCGTAGAGCATGTAATAGCCATGTACAGATCAGGTTGTGGTGCTACTTTGTTTGTACTCGAGCAGCGCCCGAAGCGCCACGGTGTCCCGTCGCACCTCATCTCCAGGAAACGCGATATAGCCGGACGCGGGTAACGGACGACCCGGCGCAACGTCACGTGCGAAACGGGGTGCCAGCAATCAGTGGAGGTGTGGCCCGCCGTTGCCGAGCAGCTGATAATTCATCTTGAGCGGTCGAAAGTGCAGCTGCATAATCCGACTTACCTGTAGCAGGTCAGCCCAGAAACCGGCAGCCTCTTGGGAGGTCAATTCGGTGGGGTCTACGGCGTGCCGACCACGCCATATCAGCGTAGCAAAGCCTCTCTGGACGCCGTGCCGATGCAGGTACCCGTCAGACAGTTCGCTCGAGAAAAAACAACTCTCTCGGGTGTTTTCTCGGGACGACCCTCCGCGCACAGATTGCACGACGTTCCCGAGAGGCGCTCGAGGTAGTCGGATGACCAATCTCTTTTCATACCTCCCACTATAAAAGCGTCTATAGGTCATAATCACAACCTCAGTGCTATTTGGGTGATGGTCATAGTCCGTTTCACTGGTCTATAACTAATATCTTTGATAAGTTGCAACTTCCAGAAAGTGACGATGAGCCCTGCCCGGCTATTCTCACCTCTCACTGTCTTTAGGAGTAAATCGTGAACCCCGAACGCCTCTTGATGATCGACCTCTCCGGACCGCAGCTCACCCCCGACGAGCGCGCTTTTTTAGCCGAGTACCCGGTCGGCGGTGTCTGCCTTTTTGCCCGCAACATCGAAGACCGTTTCCAGGTTGCCGAACTGACCGCCGAACTGCGCACACTCTGCGGTGACGCACTTTTGATCGCTACCGATCAAGAAGGGGGCGGGGTGGTTCGGTCGCTCGACGTACCCTACCCGCCGAGCGCGATGGCCTTGGGCGCGGCGGATGACCCGGCGCTTACCGAAAAGGTGGGTGCGGCAACAGCTCGAGGTCTGCGCGCACAAGGGATCAACCTGGATTTTGCCCCGGTCGCGGACGTAAACAGCAACCCGCGCAATCCTGTCATCGCCGACCGTTCTTTCGGGGAAGACCCGGCGAAGGTTGCGCGTCATGTTGCGGCGTTCGTAAGGGGGTTGCAGGGTGAGGGCGTGGCGGCGTGCGTCAAACATTTTCCCGGTCACGGCGACACCGAAACCGATTCGCACCTGGGCTTGCCGGTGCTCGAGGCTGACTTGACGCGGTTGGAGGGACTCGAGTTCGTCCCTTTCCGCGCGGCACTTTCGGCGGGTGTTGCAGCGGTCATGAGCGCCCATATCGTTCTCCCACAGTTTGACTCGGCGCAACCGGCGACGCTCTCCCAGGAGGTTTTGACCGGACTTTTGCGTGAGCATTTGGGTTTTGACGGCGTGGTCTTTACCGACGCGCTCAATATGCGCGCGGTTGCCGACCGTCACACGCCGACCGAGGCGGTGCTTGGCGCACGCGCTGCCGGGGCCGACATGCCGGTTCACGTCGGGCCGCTAGCTGAACATCGAGACGTCGTAGTGGGACTACGGCGGGCGCTGGACGAGGGGCGGCTCGAGCCCGCTGCAGTAGCGGCGTCTCTGGAACGCGTGTTCAGCCTTGCGCGCCTCTACCCGGCGTATCCCAACCCCGAGGCAGCGTGGAGTGAAGGCGATGAAGCACTTTTGCAAAAAGTTGCGGCACGCGGCTTGGTAGGGTTTGGCGAACTGACCGTAAAGTCCCCCCTGACGCTGGTCGCCGCCACCCAGGTAAGAGCGAGCGCGGCGAGCCAGACGACGGTCTCACCCGCCGAGAAGCTAAGAGACGTTTTAGAAGAGGCTGGGTTCTCGGTGCAGCTACTTCCCTATACGCGGGAAAATCTCGGTGAGGCTCGAGCCCTCCTGCCACGTGTAGCTGGGGCCTCCGGCACGGTCGTGTTCGTGTCTACCGCCCGTACCCGAATGAGCGCAGAAGAACGGGCCTTCGCGCTAGCTGTAGCCCACGCTGCACCGTCGTTCGTCCATCTGGCACTGTGGAACCCGTATCACGTGAGCGATTTGCCTGCTCCGGCGCTGGTCACGTTCGGATTTCGAGATACGTCGCTGCAGGCGGTAGCAGCAGCGCTGGCCGGGGCCGACGTTACGGGTACCCTGCCGGTGACGCTCGAGCCCCGCTCAAACTAGAACTGGTATACAACTGGTAAATATGCTATAACCAAACTCTAAGGAGGCTTTCATGAAACGTTTTCTAGTTGCCCTGTGTGGTTTAGCCCTGTTTGCTCCGCTGGTCTCGGCGCAAACCCTCTCAATGTGGTCGTGGCGAACCGAAGATGTCGAGGCGTACAACGAGATTTTAGAGGCGTACAAAGCCGAACACCCGGACGTGAGTGTCAACTTCGAGGCGTTCTTAAACACCGAATACAACACACTCGTCTCGACCTCGCTGCAAGCCGGGGACGCAGGCGATGTGGTGCAGACGCGCTCGTACGGCGGCGTCAAACCGTGGATCGACGGCGAGTACCTCGTGCCGCTTGACGGTCAAGCGAGCCTCGCCAACTACGAGCCCAGCGTCTTGGACGCCGTGCGCTCACAGGAAAACGACCAGGTTTACGGCGTGCCCTTCGCCCTGCAAACCCTGCAGATGTTCTACAACAAGGCGATTTTTGCAGAGCTGGGGCTGTCGGAACCGACCACCTGGGACGAGTTCGTCGCGCTCAACCAGACACTCCTCGAGGCAGGCTATATCCCGATGGCGACGACCGCCAAAGACGCCTGGATGCTGCCGATCTTGCACAGCATCGTCGGGGCCGGAACCTATGGTGGAAATACTTTTGTCGATGGCGTCTTGAGCGGTGAAACGACCTTTGAAGACCCGGCGTTTGTTGAGAGTATTCAGGCCGTCAAAGACCTGCAACCCTTTTTTCCGCCCGATTTGACGGCAGTTGCTTACACGGACGCGCAGACGCTCTTTACCACCGAACTCGCGGCGATGTTTCCCGGCGGCAGCTGGGAGGGTGCGTACTTTAAGGGCCAAAATCCCGACTTAGACCTCGGCGTCTTTGCGGTTCCGGCGAAAGGCACCGACGCGCAGCTCAGCTCGTGGTTTGTCGATGGGGCGTGGGCGGTCAGTACGAGTACGGACGACCAGGCGGCAGCTCTCGAGTTCGTCAACTGGCTCGGTTCTCCGGACTTCGGACAGCGCTTTACGGACGCGCTGGCGCAGATTTCGCCCATCAAAGGCGTCACGCCGACCGACCCGCTGCTTAAAGACATCGTGTCGCTCTACGACGAGGCCGCGACGCCGTACTTGCTCTTGGTGCATTTTCGTTACGGCACCCCCTCCGGCACAGACGTGATCGGTGAAGACATGCAAAAGCTGTTTCTAGATGATATGAGCGCCGAAGAGGTCGCTAGTGACTTGCAAGCGCAGCTGTCGAGCTGGTTTACGCCGGGTCAGAGCACTGCGGACACTTCAGCTAACAACTAACACGTGAGTCAAACGCGTCACCCTATAACCGCGCCGAAGGGGAGAGGAAAGAAATCCCCCTTCTGGCGTTTTTTGCCCTTTTGGTTGCCCGCGTTTTTGGTCTACACGCTCTTTATCATCTGGCCGCTCTTAAACGCGCTGCTCTACAGTCTGTTCGAGTGGCAGGGGCTTCGGCGCGGGGCGTTCGTCGGTCTGGCGAACTTCGTCCGGTTATTTACCACCGAGCCGTGGCGGAGCGACCTGGCGGCGGCGTTCGGGCACAACGTCGTCTTCTTTATCGGGACGATGATTGTACAAAATACCGTAGCGCTCGCCTTTGCGGTGATTATCTTCAGCCTCCGGCGCGGCGGGCGGTTCTGGCAAAACCTCTTTTTTATGCCGCACCTCTTGGCAACTGTGGTCGTCGGATTTTTGTGGAATCTGATTCTCAACCCGCTCTTCGGGCCGCTGAATCAAGGGCTTAAGGCTATCGGTCTGGACGTGCTCGCACAGCCGTGGCTCGGGCAGCCTGAAACGGCGCTGCCGACAATTATCGCGGTCAACGCCTGGGCGTGGCTGGGGTTTCCGATGATGATCTTTTTGGCGAACCTGGGCAGCATTCCGCCGAGTTACCTCGAGGCCGCCCGCCTCGACGGGGCGAACAGTTGGCAAGCCTTCCGGCGTATCCAACTGCCGCTCTTGCGCCCCGCGCTAACTATCGTGACGCTCCTGACCTTTATCGGCAACTTCAATACCTTCGAGCTGATTTTCGTGATGGCAGGTTCAAACGGCTCCCCCGGCGGCGCGACCGACGTGCTCGGGACGCTTTTTTACCGCACCGCGTTCGGCGGCGGTCAGGACGCCGTAAGTATGGGCTCGGCGCTCGCCGTCGTGATGTTCGTTTTTATAGCCCTGACCTCGTTTATCGCGCTGCGACTGTTCCGGCAAGAGGCCGTCGTGTATGACTAACCCGGTTCATCTGCCGCGAATGACCCTGATTTATCTCGTGCTCGGGCTTTACGGTCTCACCGTCGTCTATCCGGTCGTGCTGATGATCGTCTCGTCGTTTAAGGGCTCGCGCGAGATCTTTACCGCGCCCTTTGCTCTCCCCGAAAGCTGGAGCCCGGTCAACTATCTCGAGGCGTGGACGCAAGGGAATTTCTCGAGCTATTTTCTCAACAGCATTATGGTCACAAGCGTCTCGGTCGTGCTGGTGCTGGTACTCGGCAGCTTAGCGGCGTACCCGCTCGGGCGCTACGCCTTTCGGGGTAAAACCTTCCTGAGCCTCTACTTTTTAGCCGGGCTCATGCTGCCGATTCGCCTCGGTATCTTGCCGCTCTTTTTTCTGATGCGGACCCTCGGCCTGCTCAATACCCCGTTTTCGCTGATCGCTATCTACGTGGCGAGCGGCTTGCCCTTTACGATTTTTGTCTTATCGAACTTTTTTGAAACGCTGCCCCGAGAACTCGAAGAAGCCGCCCGGTTAGACGGCGCGAGCGAGTTTCGTATCTACGCGCAGGTGATGCTGCCGCTCGTGCGGCCTGCGTTGGCGACCGTCGCGATTTTCAACTTTATCCCGTGGTGGAACGACTTTTTCTTCCCGCTAATTTTCATCCGCGCCGAACGGTTCAAGACGTTGCCGCTCGGCCTCTTTAGTTTTTTCGGTGAACACCAAAACGACTGGGCGCTCCTCTTCGCGGGGCTGACTATCACGACGCTGCCACTTTTAGTCGTTTACCTGTTCGCCAGCAAGCAGATCATTAAAGGGTTGACTACCGGGGCGATTCGGTAGCTATAGACGGTTATACTTCTCGGTCCGACTCGGTTTCCCCAATGCCGTTTAGTAGGCTGAGCCTTTAATAAACGGCTTTTAGCAACAGATACGATCCGAACAGGCGCAACCGGCGGATGATGAACCCTAAAATCTTGCAGAACGAACGAGGTAATTATTTGCATTTGATGAGCTTTGGGTTATATTACGGCTTATCTACAAATAGGTCGGTACGTTTAGGGTTCGCTAGAGTAAGTTGTATGAATAACGTCGATTTCAGCCGTGAAACGCTGCTTCAGGCCGCGTTAGACACCCTTGCTGAGCACGTTGCAGTCATCGACACTAACGGTACTATCTTGATGATCAACGAGGCGTGGCGACGTTTTGGCTGCAAATCCGGCGGCAACGAGGCGAATATCGGCGTGTCGGCAAACTACTTCGAGGTGTGCCGGAACGCGACCGGGCAGGCGCGCCGTGAAGCTTACGCGACCTTAAGAGGGCTCGAGGCTGTAGCGAACGGGACACTGCGCGAGTTTTCGCTCGAGTACGCCTGTCAGACACCGACCGAAACGTTGTGGTTTAACGTGTCGGGTAAACCCTTGCGTACGCCGGGCGTCGGTATCATCGTCTCTCACGCTGATGTGTCACAGCAAAAAAGGTATAGGGCGATGGCCTACACGGACCCGCTGACCGGGCTCTCCAACCGCCGCTCTTTTACCGACTTCGCTGACCAAACCCTCACTCGTGCGGAGTGTGAGGACCAGGTCGTGGCGCTCGTCGTCGCCGACCTCAACGGTTTTAAGAAAGTCAACGACGCGTATGGTCACGAAGCGGGCGACGAACTGCTTAAGGCGTTCTCCGGACGTCTCCGCGCCGCCTTTAGAGAAGGTGATTTTGTCGCGCGACTCGGGGGCGATGAGTTAGCCGTAGTCTTACCGGTGCTGAGCGAAGCTGCGCTGGGCGCTGCGCTCGAGCGTTGTCTCGCGCACCTCAACGAGCCCTATATGTTTGGACAGCAAGCGCACGTCCTCAGCGCCAGCCTCGGGGTCGCGCTCTTCCCCTTTCACGGCCATGAGCAAGACACGCTGATACGGAGCGCAGATAGGGCGCTCTACACGTCCAAGCGTTGCGGTGGTGGCGTCTCTTTTTACGCGCATCCTCAGAGTTTTTTCAGTCCGAAGACCGAGCGAGTGTCTTGACCGTCAAGCGTGGCCCTCATACCCGGGGCCGAGGGCTTCTCCGAAGAGGGTGTTTGGGAAATAGATTCGGGTTTTCCTGGCCTTTGAGACAGCGTAATGAATCCTTAAAACGCACCTGCATATCGAACATTTTGAGTTAGTTTCCGATGAATTGGCAGGTAATTTTAGCCTGTCTAGGACGAAAAAGTGAATTCCAAAACACCCTCAAGATTGTTTTCCGGTCGGCTTCCGGGTGTTTTCTGGCCGCACTTTTGGCGCGGCGAGGTGTTACGAAACGTTGAAGGCTGAACGTTAGGGGCCAACCACAGAATCTGCTAAGCACGCACGGCGGTTAAAAACAGATAGTACTTGCCGGTGATAAAAACCCGGAAGCGGTGCTGCTGCAGATACTTGCGGTAAAACGCTAAATCTTTAACCACGAGCGACAGGTCGGGCTCGGAAAAGTTCTTCATCTTCGCGCCGTAGCTGGTTTCGCCGTCCCGATAACGACAGTTCGGCAGCGCGAGAATGAGACTGGCTTGTTCCGTCAGCTGGTGCTGCACAACGTCGCGGATGAGGGTGTGCCCGTTGACGCCGGGACTCTGAAACGTCGCGATGCTGAGCATGAGGTCGAAGCGGCCCAGCCCCTGTCCCCCCAACTCATTCAAATCGGCCTGAATAAAGGTGTAGTTCTCTCCTGAAAACCGTTTGCGTGCGGCGTCTAGCGCACTCGCTGAATGGTCGATACCGGTAAAGCTGAGGTCATAGCCACTAAAAAGCGTTCTAAACGGTCTGAACTCGTCGCCCCGGCCGACGCCCAAACTCAGCACCCGGCTTTTCGGGGCGAGCGAAATACGTTTTAAGGCTTCGGTATAATCGAACCAAAAGGTGGGTTCCTCGAGCTTTTGCACCCGGCTGAAGTCCGACGTGTCGCCGTAAGCCTCGCTGCTCTTATCTTTGCAGTCGTGCCAAGACGCGTCCGCCAGTTTCGACACCGTGAACTTAACCAACACCCCTTTAGGTTCGGGCGTGTGCAGGCGGCAACCGAGTCGCTCAGCCAGCTCGAGCCATACCCTTAGGGGTCGGTGGCGGTAATGAGCGCCGCCGTGTTCAAACAGTTCGCCTACAAAAAGTCCTGCGCTCAGGTCGGGGTTGGGGGCGTAAAAGCTCAGCGGTTCGCCGGGGCGGAGCGGCTCGAGTTTTGTTTCTAGCGCCTCGATAACCCTTTCTAACGGCTCGTCGGTAAACGTCATCCCCTTAGTTTAAGGTCTTTACCCCGCCGTGACCGCCGCAGGAATATGCCCCGAGGTGCGTGCTATCCTGAACGTCTTTATGCGCGCCCTCTTCGCCTTTTTGCTCCTCGTTTTCGCCGCGCAAGTTCCCACCTACGCAAAAACTGAAACGGGTCAGCTCCGGGGGCTCTGGGTAGACGCCTACGGCCCCGGTTTCAAGTCGTCTGAAGAGGTAGACACCCTGATCCAAGACGCTCTGGCGCTGAACCTCAACGCGCTTTTTGTCCAGGTGGTGCGGCGCGGCGACTGTTACTGTCTGCGCTCGTCGTTGCCGGTCAGCGAAGACCCTGCGCTGACGCCCGGTTTCGACCCGTTAGCGACGCTGCTAGAGCGCGCGCACGCTGCCGGGTTGCAGGTTCACGCGTGGGTCGTGACGCTGGCTCTTTGGGGAGCCGACACGCCGCCGAAGAGTCCTGAACACATCTATAACCTGCATGGGCCGAACGCGCCCGGCGGCGAAAGCTGGCTTAATCTGCGTTACGACGGCGTGACGCGCCCCGAAGCCGACGTTTACCTCGACCCTGGGGTCCCAGCGGTGGCCGATTACCTCGTAGGGGCGCTCGTCAGCCTCGTGCAAAACTATGATCTCGACGGCGTGACCTTCGACCGCCTGCGTTACCCGGACTTCAATTTGAACGACGCGCCGAGCTGGGGTTACAACGCGGTGAGCTTGGCGCGGTACGCGGAGGAAACCGGCGCTGCGGGTCTGCCTCATCCGACCGACCCGCTGTGGACGGCGTGGCGGCGGCGGCAGCTGAGTTTGCTCGAGCGCCGCCTCTATTTGGAACTCAAACGGGTCAATCCGGCGCTCTGGGTGGGAGCCGCGACGATTGCCTACGGCGCGCCGCCGGATGTGGCGTCGGACGCAGGCTTTTCGGAGAGCGGGGCCTACCGCCTCGTCTTGCAAGACTGGGCCGGATGGCTGGCTGAGGGCTTTTTAGACCTCAACATCCCGATGAATTACAAGCAGCTGAGCGATCCCCGGGCCGCGCTCTGGTTCGAGGGTTGGAACCGCTACGCCGGGGCGCTCGCGCCGGGCGGGGTCACGGCTACCGGGTTGGGGCTCTACCAGAACGCCTCCGAAGACGTGCAGCTTCAGATAGCGGAGATCGCCCGGACGCCGGGACTTGCAGGTTGGGTCGGGTACTCGTACCGTACCCCGAGCGCCGAGACCGACGCAGGTCTGGAAACACCCGAAGCGGCCCGCGCTGCGCTGGAGCCGTTCTTAAACACCGCGCCGGTCGAGACAGCGTTTGGTCGTCCGCCTCCGGTGACGGCGCTGCTGGGCCGAGTTGAAGCGAATGAAGCGGAAACGGTCGAGCTGCTCCGCGCCGGGCGGGTCGTGGCGACTGCGCGAACAGACGCTGCCGGGGTTTACGGCTTTGCCTTGCCCGCAGGAACTGCTGATGGGTATATGTTGCGGCTTACGGGCGGCGTCGCCGTGCCTACGCCACTTCGCGCCGGAACCGTCGCCCGCGCCCCGACCCTTACGCGCAGCCCGACCTGGTATATGGCGGAAGAGCCGACTGGCGAGAAGACGCTGGGGACTTCAGCGTATTAAACTAACATATGGCTGACCTTTATCCGCTCGAGCTCGACCGCTTTTTAAGCCCCCGCCTCTGGGGAGGCGACCGGCTCATCTCATTTTTAGACCTCTCGCAGCCTACCGGTGACGAACCGCTCGGCGAGGCGTGGAGTATCTACAGCGAAAACCGTATTTTGAACGGCGCGCTGCAAGGTAAAATGCTCTCCGAAGTCACGTCTGAACTCGGCGCTGACCTGATCGGCACCGCGTCCGCCGAGCGTTACGGCGACACCTTTCCGCTCCTGGCAAAATTTATCGACGCCGCCGATAAGCTCTCGATTCAGGTTCACCCGGACGACGCCTACGCGCACGAACACGAGGCCGCGTCGGGCTTTCACGGTAAGAGCGAAGCGTGGCTGATTCTGGAGGCGGCTCCGGACGCGCATATCATCTGGGGCTTTAAGGACGCCCTGACGCCGGACGAGGTCAAGCAGGCGGCGCGGGAGGAGCGGCTCGAGCCCCACCTCAACTTCGTGCCGGTCAAAGCTGGCGACGTGATCTACAATCCTGCCGGAACGGTTCACGCCATCGGCGCGGGAATCTTCTTGTTCGAGATTCAGCAGGCGTCGGACTTAACCTACCGTTTGTATGATTACGGGCGTAAAGACAGTTCGGGGAAACCTCGAGAACTGCATTTGGATAAAGCGCTCGAGGTCGCCGACTTGACCTCCGGCGAACACGCGCGCGTCGCGCCTAAACCTTTAGGCGACGGCAAAACCGAGCTGCTCAAAACGGAATTTTTTGCCGCTGAACGTTGGGAAGTCTCAGGTGAGATGCAGGCGTCTACCGACCCGGCAAGCGCCGACCTGCTCAGTGCGTTATCCGGCGAGCTGAATGTCAGAGCAGGCGGTACCGAAGTGAAGCTCTTACAAGGTGGGTCTTGTGTTGTGCCTGCGGCGCTCGGCGCGTACAGTCTTTCAGGTGAAGGTGCGCTGCTGCGCTGCTACGTTCCCGGTTAGTTCCGGCGTTGCGTGAACAACCACCTATACAGCTCGGGCTCGCTGTAAGCTTTTGCCCAACTGTTGTGACCGACGCCGGGATAAACCGTCAGCTTGACGTCGGCTTCGACCTTTTCAAGCGCCCGCACCATCTTTTCGGATTCGCTCGGCGGGACAACCTCGTCTTCTGCGCCGTGAAACGCCCAGACAGGCAGATTTTTAAGTCGTGCGGCTTCTTCCGGATTGCTGCGCCCACAGACCGGGACGAGGGCGGCAAAGCGTTCGGGCGCACGGGCCGCCAGGTACCAACTGCCCTGACCCCCCAAACTGAGGCCCGTGAGGTAAATACGATTTGGGTCAACTGCGTACCCGGCTGTAACCGTGTCTAGAATCGTCTCGAACGCTTCTAGGTGATCTGTCCAGCGTGTGTTTTCGGGACATTGAGGGACGACTACAAGCGCCGCCTCGGGTATATTCGCCAAAATTTCCGGTAAGCCTTCATCACCGGCGTGCAAGAGGTCGCTCCCGCGTTCGCCAGAACCGTGCAAAAAGAGGATGAGGGGGACGGGTGCAGGCGTTTCGGGTGCATAGAGGAGGTAGGGAAGGGGTGCGTTCGTGATCTTTTCTGGATTCATAACGCCAGCATAGCCGACTAACCGAGTTGTTTCTCGAGCCGTAGCAGCGCAGGCTGCACCTCAAAACCAAGCTGTTCGTTAAGCCGCCGCATCGCCTCGTTGCCTACGTCATTGGTCGTTCGGATTTCCGTGAAGCCGTGACGTTGGGCGTAGCGGATACCGGAGAGTTTCATCAAGGCGGCGATACCGCGCCCCCGGTACTCGGGCAAAACGCCGGTAAAGTCGGTCTCGAGGTACGTCTGATTCCACAAACTGCTCATACCGACGAAGGCGTCACCGTTCAAGGCGATATAAAACGCATCTTTGAGTACAGCTTTCGGCTCTAAGCGTTCGCGCAAAAACGCCTCTAAACTGAGTTCTGTAGGTTTTTTGCCGTGTGGTACATCTTGCTCTAAGCGCCAGTTGAGCGCCCGCAGTTTTTCGTCTCGGCCCGGGTCGGTTGCGAGTTCGGAATAGGTCTTGACGTAGACACTTTGTTGCTCGAGCTTTGACGCCGACGTTTCTAAAGAACAGCTGTCGGCCTCACGGACGTTCAAGCGGTATTCCAAACGCCGCCACGTTTCTGCAAAACCGCGACGCTGCAAAAATTGGGGTGTCAAAGCATCTATCTCGGACACTTGGGTCTGCAAATGAAAAACGTCGATTTTAAGAAGGTGACGCTCGAGTACCGCCAAAAGCTCACTCCCAACTCCCTGCTTTTGGTACTCAGGTGATACCGCGCCGGAGACGACGACTTTTTCAGGCTGGTAGAGGTCGGCGTATTGGGTATAACGGACGAAACCTACTACGCGGTCCTGTCTTTCGGCGAGAAAACCACCGGACTTTAGATAATAGACCTCTTGCGAAAGTCACAAGTCGAGACCCGCATTGATAAGACCGGCGATAAGGTTGAAGCGTAAGGCGAAACGCTTGCGTCTGTTGCGGTAGGTTTCTTTGAGGATACGCCAGATTTTG
>JAABUN010002253.1_pt1 | contig 35410 bp, 34 predicted proteins | sample 5559311 | NCBI WGS metagenome assembly JAABUN01 (sample SAMN10711877, study PRJNA513370) | rock metagenome | isolation source: Antarctica rocks | place: Antarctica: Victoria Land, Siegfried Peak sud | reverse complement strand
ATCTCGACATCAGGCAACGAAACCGCGCGGCTATAGGCGAATTAATGGCGCGAAAACCGACTAAACCAACCGGAAGCGATGCGATCGTGCATCAACTGCGTAACTCCTACAAGAGTCTGGGCGACTTAGCGTTGGGACTGAGCAAAGCCCCCCGACGATCGTCGGGGGGCTTTCGGGGTCGGCGTGTGCTACCGCCGACCACTCGACTGGCCGTCGATGGTAGCAACCTCGCCAGTTTCAAGGAGCTGCTTGAGCCGGCGCAGGTCGGCCCGGAGTTGCGCGTCCGGCGACTGGCCGACGACCTTCGACAACAGCATCCCGGCCTTGCCGCCGGGGGGGGCGTAGCGGATGGCCACCCGGACCTCGGTCCCGCGGGTGTTCGGCAGCTCTTTGAACTGGACCGACCCGACCGTATCGACATCCGCCCCCGGCATACTCCGCCAGGCGATCTCGCGGTTGACCACGTCGAGGGTCGTCTCGGCGTCCCATTCGAACTTCATGCCGAGCGGCCCCTTGGCCACCCAGTGCGACTTCTTGCCGTCGACATCGACCCGGATCAAGTGGGTCATGGCCTTCGGTAGATTCTGGTAGTCGTGCCACCACTGATAGATGGCCGCGGCCGGTTTGTTGATGGTGACCGACTGGACGACTTCGTCCCCGGCGGCGGCGACGGCGGCCAGCGCGCGGGGCTTGGGCATGTTCGGGGCGGTGCTGACGTTCATCGCCTGGTAGAGCGCACAGTGGCCGGTGGCAGCCCGGTAGAGGGCGTACCCGCCGGCCACGAGGCTGCCCAGGCCCGGCCCCTTGCCGTCGAACCCGATGGCCATGATGGCGCTGCCGACGAGGGCGGACCCGACCCGTTCAGTGTTGCTCAGGTTCGTCGGGATGTGCGGCAGCGAGTCGATGGCCCGGGCGACGCGGGTGCCGGGTTCGGCGACCGACTTCGCGGCCACGGCCATGAGTGTAGTAGCCATCGGGGGAAGACCTCGGGAGGGTTGGCGGCTGGAGTGGGAATCGACCCCGGTCGTGAAAGCAACGATGATGCCGTTCCCTTAGGGTTGGCACTGGAGGTGCGGAAGTGGCTAGAATCGGTGGTCTGGGCGCGGACCCGGGACACCCCGGTTCCCGCCGACCGGCACCGCTGTTCCCGTCCCCGGAGTTACTGATGCTCGCCATAACCCTCGCCGCGCTGTTGACGGTCCCCCCGGTCGCCGACCCCGGCCCCAAGCCGCCGGACCTGCCGCCGCCCGGCCAGACGCCGAGCGTGAGCAAGTTCGCCAAGGTCATCGGCTGGCCGGCGGACAAAACGCCGACCGCCCCGAAGGGGTTCACGGTCACCCGGTTCGCCGACGGGCTGGAGTCGCCGCGGTGGCTGTACGTCCTGCCCAACGGCGACGTGTTAGTGAGCCAGGCGAACTCGACGCCGGCCAAGGCGGCCGACCCGAAGAAGGTGCAGAAGCAGAAGGACTCGAAGGCAATCGCCAAGGTGTCGCCGGACCGGATCACGCTGTTGCGGGACGCCGACGGCGACGGCGTGCCGGAAGTTCGGCAGGTGTTCGCCACCACCGGGCTGAAACAGCCGTTCGGTATGGCCCTGTTGGGGCCGACGCTCTACGTGGCCAACACCGACGCCGTCGTCGCCTTTCCCTACATCCCCGGCCAGGTGAAGGCCGAGGAGCGGCCGCGGAAAGTCCTCGACCTGCCGGCCGGCGGGTACAACCACCACTGGACCCGCAACCTGATCGCGTCGCCGGACGGGTCGAAGCTGCTCGTCACGGTTGGGTCGGGCAGCGACCACGCCGAACACGGGACGGCGAACGAGATGCTCCGGGCGAACGTCCTCGAAGTGAACCCGGACGGGACGGCCCTCAAGGTGCTGGGGTCGGGCCTGCGCAACCCGGTCGGGCTGGCGTTCGAGCCGAAAACCAACACCCTCTACACGGCCGTCAACGAGCGCGACCAGCTCGGCGACGACCTGGTCCCGGACTACCTGACCAGCGTCCAGCCCGGGGCGTTCTACGGCTGGCCGTACAGCTACTTCGGCAAGAATGAAGACCCCCGGCGGGCGGGCGAGCGGCCGGACCTGGTGGCCAAGGCGGTCGTCCCGGACCTGCCGCTCGGACCGCACACGGCCTCCTTGGGGCTGGCGTTCGTGACCGGCGAGGCGTTCCCGGCGAAGTACCGCGGCGGGGCGATGATCGGCCAGCACGGGAGTTGGAACCGGTCGACGTTCAGCGGGTACAAGGTGGTGTTCGTACCGTTCAAGGACGGCAAGCCGGCCGGGCCGCCCGAAGACTTCCTGACCGGTTTCCTGGCCGGCGGCGAAGAAGCCTACGGCCGCCCGGTCGGTGTCGCCGTCGCGAAGGACGGGGCGCTCCTGGTGACCGACGACGCCGGCGGGGTCGTCTGGCGGGTGGCCCCGGCCAAGACCGACGAATGACCCGCCGGCCGGCCGTCACCCTGGTCGAACTGCTCGTCGTCGTGGCGATCATCGGCGTGCTGGTCGGCCTACTCTTGCCGGCCGTGCAACAGGTCCGCGCCGCCGCCGCCCGGGCGGCGTGCGCGAACCACTTGAAGCAACTCGCCCTGGCCGCCCACAACCATGCGGCCGCCGTCGGCCACTTCCCGGCCGGCCGCGGCACCCCCGCCCCACTCGCCTTCTCGGCCCACGCCCGCCTGCTGCCGTACCTGGAGCAAGGGGGTATCGACGCCCGGCTCGACTACACGCAGCCGCCGGCGAGCTACACCGCCGGCCCGCTCAGCTACGACGGCTCCCGCAACTTCCCGGCGGCATCGTCCGACGTGCGCGTCTTCCGTTGCCCGGCCGATGCGAGCGGACCCAAGGTGCCGGGGTCGGAGTACGGCGCGACCAACTACCCCGCGAACGCCGGGACCGGGGCAAACGCCGGTACGCTCGCCTCCGCGGACGGGGTCTTCTTCACCGGGTCCGCGGTCCGCATCGTTGACATCACCGACGGCACGTCGCAGACCGCCCTCTTCGGCGATCGCCCCCTCGGCGATGGCCCTGGCGGCACCGACCCGCGGCGGGGCGTGATCGAGTTACCGGGCAACGCCGACCCGACCCCGGCGGCGTGCGGCGGCGCGGCCTTCAACCGCGACCGGGGAGCGAAATGGGTGTTCGGCAACTACGGCAACACCCTGTACAACCACGCCGATTCGCCGGACCCGGCGGCCGCCGACTGCACCAACGCCACGCAGCAGAAGGGGCGGATGGCCGCGCGCAGCCTGCATTCCGGCGGCGTGAACCTCGCGCTCGCCGACGGCGGCGTGCGGTTCGTGCGCTCCGGGATTGACGCGGCGGCGTGGCGGGCGCTGGGGAGCCGGGCCGGGGGTGAAGTGGGCGGGGCGGACTAGAGCAAAAGCCCACCGACGAACGTCGGTGGGTCTTACCCCACTCACTCCCCCGACGGCGACTTGGCGTGGACGAACGCCGGCTGCTTCACCTGCGGCAGCTTGTACTGCAACGACTTTTCGGGCCGCGGCTTGTCCTTGAACGGCCCGACCTTGACCGCCCGACTGGTCGCCGCCGATTCCTTCAACGCATCGATGATGAGCATGTCGGCCAGTCCTTCGTAGCCGTCCGGCTCCGGCATCTTGTCCTGCTGGATGCACTCCGCGAAGTACGCCAGTTCGGCCCCGACGTGGTCGGTGTCCTTGTACGTCTCGACGGTCGGCTTCGACTGGGCGTCGAGTTCGACCGTCATCTCCTTGTCGCCGGTGAAACCGAACGCCGGGTCGAGGGTCAGGCTCCCCTCGGTGCCGATGATCCGGAACTCGGACACCTTCCCGGCCCCGAACCCGCAGGCGAACGTCGCCAGCCGGCCGCCGGGGAACTTCAGTAGCCCCGTCGTCATCTCCGGGACTTCGGCGTAGGTCGACTTCTCGACCGTCGCCTGGTACCCGACCACCTCGACCGGGTCGGCGTGGAACAGATACCGCGCGGCGTTGATGCAGTAGACGCCCAGGTCCATCAGCGGGCCGCCGGCCAGTTCCCCCTGCAACCGGGTGCTGTTCGCCTGGACCCGCTGGCAGTTGGTCGACTGGAACAACCGCGGGTCGCCGAGCTTGCCGCCCTGGACGAGTTCGATGGCGGCCAGGTTGGCGTGTTCGAGGTGCAGCCGGTACGCGGTCATGAGCTTGACGCCGTTCTGCTCACAGGCGGCGATCATCTCCCGCGCCTCGGCCGCGTCGGCCGCCATCGGCTTCTCGCACAACACATGGACCTTGTGGTTCGCCGCCCGGACCGTGTACTCCTTGTGCAGCGCGTTCGGCAGAACGATGTACACCGCGTCGACCTTGCCGGACGCCAGCAGCTCGTCGTACTGCTCGTAGGTGTACGCGGGGACTTTGTAGTAGTCGGCCAGCTCCTCGTGCTTGGCCGGGTCGCCACTCACCAGGGCGACGAGTTCGGCGTTCGAGGCGTTCTGGAACCCCGGCAGGACGGCCGCCTGTGCGAACCAGCCGACGCCGACGACGGCGTACCGGGTCTTCTTGGTCGAGGAGAACAGGCCCATGACGCCACTCCAGAGGTAAAACGAACCGAAAGCCCACCGACGATCGTCGGTGGGTCTTGCCCGCGGCGGCCGATGGGAACCGACGCTACCCCAGCCGCTTGAGGATGTCGGCGAACAGGTCCGGGTCGGCCGGGGCGGTCAGTTGCGGCTCCGGGTCGAGGTCCGGGGCCGGGACGCCGAAGTCCGGCGGCAGGTGTTCGACCGTGAGCGGCTTGCCGTCCTCGGGGTGCGGGCCGTTCCAGATCTTGCTGCACTGCTTGTAGTGGTCCGGGCTGAACAGGTAGAGCTTGGTGTGCAGGCCGTTGTCCTCGAGGGCCTTGGCCTCCGGGAACTTCTTGTTCGAGATGTCCGGGATCGGCAGCAGCTTGCCGACATCCACCCCGGTCAACTTCTCGAGGGCCTTGGCGTACGCCACGACGTGCAGGCCGCCGCGGACCAGCAGGTACCCGATCATGGCCCGGGCGCACGGGTCGGTGGTCATCTCGTAGGCGCGAATCTTGTTCCCCCGCGCCCCGACCTCCAGGAAGAAGTTGTGCAGCAGGTCCGACTTCAGGTTGCCGCTCGAGAACACGAAGCTGCCGTTCCAGAAGTTCCCCATCGAGTCGACCGGCAGGGCGTTCTGGCCGCCGGCGATCGTGTGGTACGTGTTCCGGAAGTTCTTCGCCTGTTCGAGGGGGGCCGCCGTCGGGTCCGTGCCCCGCTTGCTCGTCCCGGTCAGCAGCATGTTGATGGTGTACGACACCAGCTCGATGTGCGAGTACTCCTCGGCAGCGATGTTGGCGATCAGGTCGTAGAACGGCCGCATGGCCGCGTGGTTGCGGCCGCGGAAGTTGAACGACTGGAACGTGTAGTTCATCAGCGTCGACATCTCGCCGAACTTGCCGCCGAGCAATTCTTGGATGGCGGCAGCGTCGTTGGCCGACGGCTGCTTCGGCTTCGGCAGGTCGATGGCGATGCGATCAATGCGTAAGATCATGAGCCGGCTCCGGGGGTCACGGGAGGGGTTGCTGGCGAGATGCCCGCCGGCCCGCAGCAACCGGGATGCCGGTCAGCCCGCGGCCGGGGTGGCGTTGCCGGTCATCTTGGTCAGTTTCGCCACCAGCGGCTTGCGGTTTCGGTGGGCCTGTTCGTAGTCGAGTACCCGCTGCAAGTCAGCCGCCGCTAGCCCGTCCGCCTGTGCGATCACGGCGGCAACGGTCAGGCTTTCGTAGTCGGCGACCGGCAGGCCGGCGTCGTCCGCGGCCTCGGTTTCCTCCTGCTCCTCGTATTCCGCCTCAGCTTCCGGCCCGGCGTGGCCGTCAGCCAGTCGGTCGAGGGCGTCAGGATCGACCGTCGAAGTGTTACGGTCGCCCACCAGACGCAGCCCTTCGGCGACCTCGCCCGTATCCCCGACATCGGTATCGCTGTCGAGGGCCTCCTCGTCACCGGCCGCCTCGTAGGGGCTGCCGTGGGCCGAGTCGCCGTCACGCATGGCCGGGTCGTTGCGGGCGGACCGCTGCCGCGGGGCGTGGGTGTGCGTATCGACGGGATCGAGCATGACCTGGCCTCCGGATGCGACGAAACGATGGGCTTCATGGCAACTGGTGTGCCAGCCGTGTCGGCCGTCGCGGGGGGCGATTGCGGGATTCGCACCTCGCGCCGTGTCCGTTACCCGGCGTGCGGCCGCCCACGCCTGCGCACCCGACCGCCCGGCCCCGGCGAACTGGGGGCGAATCCGGGACGTTTCGTCCCCCGCCGGCCCCGCCGCCCGCGGTAAGATGGTGTGAGCGGGCCTTCCTCCCCGGACGCGGTCTATGACACCTTTGACCCTACCCCGCCGAGCGTCCCCCGCCGACCCGGCGTCGCAACCGGGGTCCGACCTCCGGGAAACGTTCGCCGTCCCGTTCCGGCACCGCCTGCTGTTCACCGACGACGTGTTCGGGGCCGACCGGGCCGCCCTGGCCGGTGTGCTGGAGCCGTCCGGCGACCTCGCCCCCAAGGTCCAGTTCTGGATCGACGGCCACGTCGCCGCCCGGCCGGAGGTGCGGACCCAGATCGAGGACTTCGTCCGGACGTGCGGCGACCGACTGCGGCCGGCCGGGATGTTCGAGTGCGTCGGCGGCGAGGCGGTCAAGAACGACTGGGCGCACGTCGAACGGTTTCTGGCGGCCATCCACGACGCCGACCTCGACCGCCGCAGTTACGTGGTGGCGGTGGGCGGGGGGGCCGTCCTCGACGCGGTCGGGTTCGCCGCCGCCACGGCCCACCGGGGCATCCGGCTGGTGCGGCTGCCGACGACGACTCTGGCCCAGGCCGACAGCGGGGTCGGGGTCAAGAACGCGGTCAACAAGTTCGGCAAGAAGAACTGGCTCGGGGCGTTCGCCGTCCCGTGGGCCGTCGTCAACGACACGAGTCTCCTGGCCACCCTGCCCGACCGGGACTTCGTCGCGGGGTTCAGCGAAGCCGTCAAGGTGACGCTGCTGAAGTCCCGGGCCGGATTCGACCGGCTGTGTGAGGACGCCCCCCGCATCCGGCGGCGGGATTTGAGTGCCGCCCTCCCGGCCGTCCGCACGTCGGCCGAACTGCACCTGGCCCACATCACCCGGGGCGGCGACCCGTTCGAGGCGCTCGAAGCCCGGCCGCTCGACTACGGCCACTGGTCGGCCCACAAGCTCGAGAGCCTGACGGGCTTCGCCGTCCGGCACGGCGAGGCGGTCGGCCTCGGGGTGGCCATCGACACGGTCTACTCGTCCCTCGTCCACGGCCTGCCCGAAGCCGACGCGGCCCGGGTCATACACACACTCCGGGCCTTGGGGCTGCCGCTCGACCATGCGGCCCTGGCCGACACCGACGCACTGTTCGCGGGGCTGGAGGAGTTCCGCCAGCACCTCGGCGGCCGGCTGACGCTGACGATGCTGCGGGGCGTCGGCGACCCGGTCGAGGTCCACGCCATCGACCGCGGCGCAATGCTCGAAGCGATCCGCCGTGTCCGGCGCGGAACCCACCGGGAGAGCCGGGCCGTGGACGCGGCGTGACCGGACCCTGGCACCCGAAATGCACCGCCGGCCGCCGCGAGCGACCCCGCACCCTTCCTCGGAGCATCCCGTGCCCGACCCGAAACCCGACATCGTCGCAGACCCGCTGCTGAGCTACGGCCGCGACGACCCCGGTTCGATGGACTCGACCAAGGGGCACCAGCACGGCCGGGCCGACGCCGAGAGCGGCGGGGCGGACAGTTCGCCGCTCGACACCGAGCCGACGGGCGATGCCCGCCAGGCCGTACCCGACGCGGCGAAGATGGGCACGCCGGACAAGAACATCCGCCGGAGTTGACCGGCCTGTGCCCGTGTCCCGGCTCACCCGACCCGCGGGGCGTCGGCCGGCTTGCCGGACAGCGAGTGCGGGGCGTTCAGGTTCGCGCCCCGGTCGACCCCGACGCCCAGGCGGTCGACTAGTTCGCCGCCGAGCCAAGCCGTCACCGTTCCGAGCGCGATGGCCCCGAACGACAGATACTGTGCCAGGGCCGGCGGCTGCGTGTAGTTCTCGCGCCGGAGGAACCACGACGCCCCGAACACGCCCAGCATGACGACGTTGCCGAGGCCATGATACAGGCCGATGGACTTGGCCCGCGTGCCACTCGGGATGGCGGACCAGTCGATCCAGCCCGGCACGGCGGCCACCACCCCGCCGGCCAAGCCGGTGACCAACATCCAGTAGCTGACCGTCGCCCACTCGTCCCGGGGGTTGACGAGGTCGAGGGCGTCGAACACGCACGACATGACGAGCAGCCCGAGCGGGAACACGATCAGCATCGGGTGGGCGGGGTGGCCGAGAATCTTCGCGCGGCTTTCCATGACACATCCAGAATGGGGCAGGCGGGGACGAGACGGACGGGCCGCCGTGCAACTCCCATTCCACACCCCCACGCAGCGGTTCGACGACAGGCCGCATTCATCACTCATCAGTTCGGTGCCGGGGTTGACGGTAGCCCGCAGCGGCGGCTACAGTGCCGCCCGACCGCCGGAGTAGACTGGGCGTAGTGGGTAGCATATGCTGACCCGGCCCCGGGTCGCCCGGCCCCGACCCTTTGCGAGCCGCCGCCAGGTATGAACGTTACTCTGCTCCAGCACGACGGCCGGCTGGGGGTCCACGACGGCGCGGCCGGCCCGGTCCCGGCCGGGTGGTCGCCGCCGCACCCGGATACGCATGTGGTTTCGTTCCGGCCGCCGGCCCAGGGCGGCCCGGTGGCGGTCATCGGCGGGGTGAACGCGACCACCCGGTTCCTGCAGCCGCTCGGCGACCACGTCGCGTTCTACGGGCTGGAATCGGTCGGCGGCACCGTGACTCTGGCCGGGGACGGTAGTGGTGCCCCGTACCTCGCGCGCGGCTACTACCGGGACGCCCTGACGGTCGAGGCGGCCGACCCGAAGGCCGGCCAGACGACGTTCCGCAAGGTCGGGCCGCTGCCGGCCGAACTGGACCGGGGGCTGGACCGGTGGACGTTCGGCATCCCGGTCGGGCCGGGGGACGCGACCGGGTTGAACGCGGTCGTCCGGCGCATCCTTGAGTTCGGGCTGCCGGAGGCCGAGATTCTGTTGTGCGGCCGGCCGGGGGCGAACTTCCGGTACCGGGACCGGGTGCGGGTGGTCGGGGAGGACATCACCGGCACCCCGGTCCCGATCTCGGCCAAGAAGAACCGGCTGGCCGAGGAGGCCCGGTACGAGAACCTGTGTATCCTCCACGACCGGGTGTTCCTGCCGAAGGACTTCCCGGCCGCGGTGCGGGCGTTCGGGGACCTGTTCCCGTTCGTCTGCTTCCAGAGCCTGTGGTTCGACGACCCGTACAACCTGGTCGGCAAGCGGTACTCGGACTACTGCCGACTGCTGAACCCGGTCCCGCTGTTGGGCGACCCGGCCGACCCGGGGGCCGGCCGGGCGTTCCAGCCGGGGCTGTTCCCGGAGGCCGAGCGGAGCGGGTTCGTGTCGGCCAACCCCCTGCGGTACAACCAGGGGAACTACTGCACCGGCAGCCTGTACATGTGCAAAAAGCGGGTGTGGCGGGCGTGTCCGCAGGACGGCCGGCTGCGCTGGCTGCAGATGGAGGACGTGGAACACGGGCTGCGCGGGAACGCCCTCGGCGTCCCCCACCGGGTCAACCCGCACGCCTTCAGCCAGAGCCTGTTCACCCGGCCGCAACTCCTCTGCCGGGGGCTGATGTACGAGACCAGCAACGGCAGCATGATCACCAGCGTGAACCTGATGGAGGAGGTCCGGTTCCGGCGGAAGCCGCTCGCCCGGGTGTCGGTCACGGACGCCCACTTGAAGCTCCAGGCGTTCATCGCCAAGTGGGTGCCCCGGCACCTGCGGGACATGCACGCCGCCGAACTCGCCCGGCCGGCCGGCGACGCCCACACCTGGGGCCGGCAGGTGGCGGTGGCCGTGTACGGGGCGGCGGTCGGGTTCGGCGAGGAGAACGTCCGGGCGTTCCTGGCCGACTACGAGACGCACCTGGTGTTCGACACGTTCAGCGACTGGACCACCCGCCACCTGGTCGAACACTTCGCCATCTACGGGGCGACGGCCAAGGACATGCTGGTCGAACACGGGCTGGTCCTCTCGAACATGATCCTGTACCGGACGCACGGGAACCTGTTCTACGACTCCCAGGCCGAGTACTTCCCGGAGCCGACCCGGAACCTGCGGTACGGCACCTGGTTCTCGGCCCGCCGGATGGCCCGGCACGACGGCCAGTTGTTGCACCACCCCGGCGGCCAGCCCGGCTACCAGCAGGCGATCCTGAACAGCACGCCCTTCCGCGACTACTACGAGGGCTAGCCGTGATCGTCGTGATCGTCCCCGGGCCGTACTCGCCGGCCGCGGCCCGGGCCGCCGTGGCCGCCGGCCGGGCCGTACCCCCCGATGCCGGGGTGTACGGCCGGGTCGTGCTGGCCGGCGCGGGCCTGGCCGACGCCCCGGCCGACGGCCCCGGCGACGCCGACATCCCGACCATCCCGCTGGACGAGTTCCTGAAGGCCGACGGCGTGTTCCTGTACGCCGGCCTGGGTCAGGCGCTCGGCCGGGCACTCGCCGGCCGGCCGGCCGGGGTTGCCCTGGACGGGTCCGGCCCGGCGTGGATGCTGATCGACGGCCACGGCGGCCGGGTCGGGGAGGTGCCGCAGGCCGTCGCCCGGGTGCTGTACTGGGAGCGGGACCGGCCCGTCGTCGTCCACTTCTGCCCGCCGCCGTTGTACGGCCACTACGCCCAGGAGTGGGCACGGCTGGTCACCCACGAGCCGGTCGGGGTTCCGGACCCGGGCCACCGGTTGAGGTTCCACCACGACTACGCGAACCGCGAGCGGTTCCTCCACCACCCCAAGTCTCGCGCCCGCCGGGTGGTCCTGGTCAAGGTGCGGCGGGTGATCGACCGGTTCAAGTTCTGGCGGTGGCTCGACCGTTTCAAGTTCTGGCGGGTCTGACCCCGGCCGGCATGCCCGAGGCCGTCACCGGGGCGGCACCAAGTAGCTGGCGAGCAGCAGCATCAACTCCCGCCGCGGCAGTGGCAGGCGCTTCCGTGGCCGGTTGCAATACAAGTCGTACAGTTCGTCGAACCGCCACCAGGTGTAGTCAACGGCGTGGATGTACAACCGCCGGGGCAGCAGCAGGCCCAGGTGGCTCGGGTGGGCGATGACGAAGTTGGCGAACAGGAACCGCTCCCAGGTCAGACTGTACTTGCGAAAGTATGTCCGGTACGAGCCGGGCCACGGGCCGGCCGGGTCGATCGTAACGCCCGCCTTCCGCATCGCCTCGACCATCAGGTACTGCTCGGACACGACCGGGGCCGAGTGCGGCGACTGGCCGGGGGGCCGGTGGGCCAATTTGACATCGAACAGCGTGATCAGATCGGTGGTCAGGCCGAAGAAGAAGAAGTCGCTCAGGCTGAAGAAGTTCCGCACCTTGCGGAAGTCGAGCGTCCCCATCGAACTGGCCACGACCTTTTCCGCGAACAGAGTCGCCCCCGCCCCGCGGTTCGGGAACCGGTATTGGTACTCCAGGAACGCCGGGAACTCGATGACGGTGTCAGACCGCAGTTTGACAGCGAACCGGCGGGTGGCCTTGCGCAGCCCGGCCAGCGTGTTGACGATCTGCCGGTTGACGTTCTGGCTGAATGGGATGAAGTAGTCACACGGCCCGGGGTCGGGGCTGGTGACGAAGGTGTCGCAATCGAGGCCGGTGGCGTCCTCCCCGTCCCAGGTCGAGACGATCACCTCGCACCCCGGGAGGGCCGCCCGCGCGCTCCGGATACACTCGGCCGTCAGGTTCAGCCCCGCCCGGGCGTCGGGCACGCGGTGGACGGGGCCTTGGAGGACGACCGAAATGTCGCGGCCGGGCGTCAGCACGAGGGGGGCACTCCAGGGAAGTCGGCGGCGCGATTAAGCCAGGAACTTGTCGTCCTTAGCGCTCGGCAACTTGACCACGACCGTGACCGTATCGGTGAGCGCCTCGAACGCGGTCACGTCCCCGGGTTCGACGGTCACGATGCTGCCGGGGCCGAATTCGCGGCCGAACATGCGGACCGTCCCGGTGGCGATGACGGTCAGTTCGGTCGCCACCTTGTGGTAGTGGGCGGCCTCGGCGTCGCCGGCCTTGTACTCCTTGACCCCGACCTCGACGGCGGCCGTGCGGAAGGCGACCGGGGCGAAGTCACCAACGAACCAGCCCTTGACCATGTCGCCGAGTTGGTGAACCAGCATGCGGGCCTCCGTACCGGACGGGAAACCAATCGCGGCGAGCGGGGGACGTAAGTCCCCTGAGTCTTGGACTTTATGGCGGCTGGCAGCGGGCACGGACTCAGGGGACTAACGTCCCCCGCTCGCCGGGATTCGACATCTCGCTTGGGCCTTTACCCCGCCGCCGGGTTGTGCATCTCCCACGGCCGGCCGTGGTAGCCGACGCGGGCGTCGTGCAGGGCCAGCTCACGCAGCACCGAGTCGGCCGTGTACTGGCCGGCCCACCGGGCGTCCTTGCGAATCACCTGTTTGGCGGCCGTATAGAACAGGCCGGCCGTCCGATACCACGCGAGGCCCGGGGTGACGCCGCCCGTCCGGCTGAGAAGCGCCGTCAGGTCCGGGTCGACATCCAGCCGGGCCGGGCCGTCGCCGCCGAAGGACAGGAATACGTCGACGGCGTGGGGCCGGGCGGCCGCCAGCCGGGCGAAGTGGCCCGCCCACTCCGACTCGTCGCCGGCCAGGAGGACGAGTTCTTCGTCGGCGGCAAACTCGTCGCAAGTGAGTAGGGCGGCACAGGCCAGACCGTCGGGTTCGGACCGGGTACGGATCGGTGGCGCGTACGAGAAATGCAGCATCCACGCCGTCGCCCCGTCGAGGTCGACCGCCCGGGTCACCCGGCAGACCGGTCCCGACGCGGCCCCGGCGGCGGCGACGCGGCCGGCCAAGTCGCCGTCGAGGGCCAGGGCGTCGGTCGGGTCGAGGATGAGGACGTTCATGCGCCCCTCCGGCCGGCGGTCGCGGCCGCGACGATGTCTCGAACCCGGGTCAGGATGTTGTCGAGGTGCACGTCGGTCACGTCGCGCACATGGAGGACATGCGCCCCGGCGGCGGTGGCGGCCCGGACGCCGTTGTCGTTGTCCTCGACCACGAGGCACTCCGCCGGCGACAGGCCGAAGTGGCGGACGGCCTTGGTGTAGATTTCCGGGTGCGGCTTCGGCCGGGCCACGTCCTCGTTCGACAGTTGCAGGTCGAGGTACGGGGCCAGGTGGGACTTCTCCATCATGACGGTGACGGAGTTGCGGACCGAGTTCGACGCCACGGCCAAGTGGTAGCCGAGGCGCTTCAGGCGCGACAGGGCGTACTCGTGGTGGAACGTCGGCTTGCAGTGCTGGTAGACGATGTCCATCGTGTACTGCTGCTTCATCTCGTTGAGGAAGGCGTGCAGTTGCCGCGGCAGGCCGTGCCGGGCGGAGAGCATTTCGAGCTTCTGCCGGGTCGACAGGCCGTCGAACGTCGTTTCGTGTTCGTGCCGGGTGATGGTGTACCCGACGAGGGCGAGCGCCTTGTTGAGGGCGTCGTAGTGCCACTCTTTGGCGTCGATGAGGACGCCGTCCATGTCGAAAATGACCGCGCGGATCATGCCGTGCCTCCGAACCACGCCCGGGCTTCCTCCGGGCGGTCGGTGCACAATTGCACCCGCTCCGGGCTTGAAAACATCTGACCCCTGAGGGCCGCCCACGCGGCCGCCGGGTCGCGCCGGTGTAGTTCCGGCGACACGACGCATACCGGCCGGCCGCCGGCCGACAACTGTTCGACCAGCCCGGCCGTCCACCAGTCCGACTCGAACCCGTCCAGCCAGACGCCGGCGACCTGATTGACGAACTTGTCCGGGACGGCCAACTCGTATTCGCTCAAACGGCCGTAGACTGGGTTACCAGCGGCCAATTGCTGGACGGTGTCGGGCACCGACATGTCGAACAGGAACCACTTCGTCAGGTGCCGCCGGCCGAGTTCAGTCCGAATCGCGTCGGCCAGCCCGTCCGCCTTGACGTTCAGCGCCAAAGGCAGGTCGCGGTCGCCGAGCAGGTCAAGAAACGCCGCCAGCGTCATCTCCCCGCCGCGTGGTATGTCGTGGCTGATGACCAACTGCCCGGCCGAATCGCGGACATCGGTCTCGGTCCCGAACCCCAGATCGAACGACCGGCGGAAGGCGGCCACGGTGTTCTTCTCGGCCGGCGTGTGCCAGTAGCCGCGGTGGCTGAGGACGATCATGCGGCGGTCGCCGCCCGCCGGCCGGCGGTGGCCTGGCTGCAGATGTCCAGAGCCTCGAACGCGGCCAGGTCTTCGGGAATCCCCAGGCCGTACATGCCGGCCCCCACCGTTCCGACCGGGTAGACGCCGACGGTGGCCCCGTCGGCGATCAGTTGGTTGTACACCGGGGCGACGTAAAATTCGTTGTTGACCCGCAGGTTCTTGGCGATCATGTCCTCGGCGGCGGCGACGAAATCCGACCCGCGGCGGAAGTTGTACACGCCGACGGTCGCGTCATTCGAGATGACCTGCTTCTCGACAACGCGGTTGACCAAGCCATTCTCGCCGAACCCGACGAACGACCACTTGGGGTCGTCGGCGTGCATCGTCATGATCAGGCCGTCGAGGTTGTCTGCGGCGAGCGTGGCCAGGTAGTCATCAATGTCGAGGTCGATGTACTGGTCGCAATTAGCGATCATCAGCGGCCGGTCGACGTTGATGTGGTCGCGGGCCAGCAGTACCGTACACGCCGCCCCCTCGGTCACCCTGTCGATGCCGATGACGTGGCAGCCCGGTGCCCAGTCGCGGAGGTGGCCGGCCAGGTCGTAATTGTCCAGGTGTTCCCGCTGGCAGAGGAACGTAAACGTATGCGGGCAGGACGGCCGCAGGTTGTCGATGACCAGTTTGACCATCGGCACACCGCGGACCGGGATGAGCGGCTTGGGCAGGGCGAACCCCTGCTGCGCGAACCGGCTGCCGCGGCCGGCCATCGGAATAACGATCTCGAGCATATTCGACGGCTCCGTCGCGGCCAAGGGGTTGAGCTGGGGGGACCGGGCGAGTTATCGACGCGGTAGGTCGGCGTAGTTAACGGAATCGACCCATCCGACCGGCGCACCCCGCTCGGCCCCCACCAGGCCTGACGGCCGAATTACCCCAGTTTAGCAACGGATCGGAAAAGGTCTCGGCATAACTAGCAGATACGATGCCTAATATCGACCCGGCCGAGCTGGTATAACCTGTCTGGACGCTTGGGATGCAAGTTTCCCGCAAGGAGTGAGGCCCACCGGCAAAGGTGGCGGTACGAGCGGGGTGCGTGAGCGTCCGAGTGCTTCGACCCACCGCTGACCGATGAAGAACCCGGACGCTCACGCACCCGGCTCCTGCTGCCTCAGCGATGGGCCGCTCGCCCAATATCCGGCGTCCTTTACTCCTGCCGGGCTGCTACCACCAACTCGCGGAAGCCGTAGGTGGCATCAAGTTCCCGCCCGAACACGACGGCTGTCAGTTCGGCGACCACGACCTCGGCCGTGGTATAGATGACGCACCCCGGCATCAGGTGGCCGCCGGACGCGACGCCGTCCCGATCGGCTACGCACAAGTGCAGGTGTGCCCCGGCCGCACTCAGGGTGCCGGCCAGGCTCAGAATCTCGAACTGCCCGATCCGGACCGCCGCGTCGGGACGGTTGGCATACCGCATGGCGACCCTGGTCAGACTGCCGACGCACGTCAGCACGAGGGCGGCCTTCAACTGCTGGCGCTCGACAAACTGACAGAGTTCCTGCTTCAGGTCCGCGCCGGGTGGGAGGCGGAACGCGAACGTCGTCAGTGGCGAGGGGGCGGGCATCGAAGGCTCCGGGGCCGGGTCAATGTACCCGTGGTGCCAGGAGTCGGCCACGGCCGCACCGGCCGCCTTTCCTCACCCGCGCGCCCGCCCCGGTCGATACAACCGGCACGTCAACCGCCGGGGCGTGCCGCCGTGCCGCGATTTACACTACTGATCGCCCTGTCGGCCGCGGCCGGGTGCGCCCTCGGCCCGCGGGGCATCGACCGCAACCGCCTGCGGTACAACGAGGCGGTCAAGGTCACGACCGACCAGCAACTGCTGTTGAACATTGTCCGCCTGCGGTACACGGACACGCCGAGTAGCCTGGCGGTGACGAGCATCGCCGACCAGAAGGAGATCATCTCTGGACTGCGGGCGGTGCCGTTCTTCGCCGCGGCCGGGGCCGGGAATATAGGCTCGTTCCGCGGGTCGGTCCTGCCCCAAATCGAGCTGACGGCCGCCGACCGGCCCACGGTCAGCTACACCCCGCTCGACGACCAGGAGTTCACCCGCCGGCTGTTCACCCCGATCTCGCTCGACGGGGTGGCGTACCTGGCCAAGACGACGTGGCCGATCGCGACCGTGTTCCGGCTCTGGCTGGAGAACGTCAACTGGGTGTCGAACGCGCAAACTGCGAGCGGCCCGACGCCGGCCACCCCGCCGAACTTCGCCGCCTTCCGGGTCGGCATCGATGCCCTCCAACGCCTCCAGGAACGCAACCTGGTTGTCATCGTCAACACCGAACGGGACGAAAAGCTGACCGACCCGGTCGCGGCGTCGGCCGCCACCCCGACCGCGGCCGTCGAGGCGGCCAAGGCCGGGTTCGAGTACCGCAAGGCCGATGGCGGGTGGGAGGTGGTGCGGAAGAAGACCCAGCCGGTTCTGCGCGTCGGGGCGGTGCCGGCCGGCGACCCGGACTGGGCGGCCGTGGCGACGACGTTCCACCTCGCCCCGGCCCGGCGGACGTTCGACCTGACGGCCGACAAGCTCGACCCGTTCCTGGCCGACGCCCCGGCCGCCGGGCTGGACCGGCTCGACCTGGAAACCCGGTCGCTGCTCCAAGTGTTGTTCTTCATGTCCCACGGCGTCGAGGTTCCGGCTGAACACCTGGCTTGCGGCATCGCCCCGAGTACGGCCGGCGGGGCGTTCGACTGGCGGCAGGTGACGGACAAGCTGTTCCGGGTGACCGCCTGCCGCGGCCGGCACCCGCCGGCGGACGCCCACGTTTCGGTCTACTACGAGGGGTACTGGTTCTCGATCGACGGCCGGGACCGGGAGACGAAGGCGACGTTCGCCCTCCTGGTCGAGTTGTCCCGGCTGGAACTCGGCACCAAGGCCGGGGCGGCCCCGATATTGACGCTGCCGCTCGGCGGCCGCTGACGCGCGAACACCCGCAAGCCAAGGGACTGCGGTCCCTGGGCTTGGCCCGTCAGCACCCCGTCGCCGGCGGCGCGTCCAACGGCAACTCCAGGCGGCAGCAACCCAAATCGAGCGCGTCCTTCGGCACGCCGGCGTCGACGGCCTCGCGCAACACCCCCGGCCGCAGGGCGTAGTGGACGAACCGGCCGCGCTTCTCGCCGCGGATTAGGTCGGCGACTTTTAGCACGGCTAGGTGGTGCGACACGTTCACCGCGGGGACCGCGAGCATGGCGGCGATGGCGGTCACCGTCTGCGGGCCGTCGGCCAGGAACCGCACGATATTGAGGCGTTCCGGGGCGGCGAGGGCGGCCAGCAACTCGGCACACCGGCGGGGGTCGAGGGGGTCGGGCGGCATCGGGTCACGCGGTCCGGGGGGCGGCAGGCACGGCGCGGGAATTGTACCAGAACCATTAAATCCGCTGGCCGCCAGGCCGGTCTCTGCTAACATCTTGTCTGCCGGGCAGGTGTCCAGGCTTCATCACCATACTCCGAGGCCGACGCATGCCCACCCCGCCGCCCCGCCGGGGGTTCACGCTGATCGAACTCTTGGTCGTCATCGCCATCATCGCCATCCTCATCGGCCTGCTGCTGCCGGCAGTCCAGAAGGTCCGCGAGGCCGCCGCCCGGGCGCAGTCGTCGAACAACCTGAAACAACTCGGGCTGGCGGCGGCCAACTACGAGGGCGTGTACCAGCACTACCCGAACGGCGGCGGGTACGACTACACCCCGGGGATCCCGGGGAACTCGGCCCCGTACACGACGACGACCCCAACCGGGACCGTCATGACGCCGGACGCCTACACGACGATTAACGGGAGCAAGTTCCGGCCGCGGTGGGGCGACCCGGCCAAGGCCGGCAAGTACCAACTCGGCAGCGCCTTCTATTCGCTCCTGCCGTATGTCGAACAGGAGGCCCTGTACCGCGACCCGTTCCTCTGCTTCACGACACCGGTCAAGACGTACTACATGCCGCTCCGCCGAAGCCCTTCCGCCCAGCCGGTCCCGACCGGCCCGGATCCGGTCAACCCCGGGTACAGCTACAACGACGCCGGCCTCGGGGCGTCGGCCCGGACCGACTACGCGGCCAACGACCAGGTGTTCAAGACGACGTACTCCGGGTGGGGCAAGGTGTCGACCGTCGGGTCGATCACCGACGGGTCGTCGAACACGATCTTCTTCGGCGAAAAGGCCCTCAGCCCGAAGTCCTACGCCCTCGGCGGCTGGTGCTGGGACGAGCCGTATGTAATGGGCGGGACCGGCGGGACCGGCCGGTGCGGCGACTCGGTCTACCCGGACGCCCAGATGAACACGTTCCCGCAGTACGTGTACGCCGGCAACTGGCCGTACCCCGGCGACCCGGCGGCGGACGCCCCGGCCGGCGAGTCGTGCGGCGGCGGCAACTGGGGGTCGCCCAGCCCGGCCGGTGCCCAGTTCGGGTTCGGCGACGGCAGCGTCCGGCTGGTCCGCCACACGGGGCAGTTGACGACCCCGCTGGCCGTCGGCAGCCCGCAAATTACCGTCCGCCGGCTGATCCGGCCGGCCGACGGGTTGGTGGTTTCGATTGAGTAGTTCCCTGGTGCGGAGCCTTCGTGATGCGTCTCGCAGCCGTGGTCGCCGTCCTGCTCCTCGCCGCCGGGTGTGGGGACGGCCGGCCGAAGCTTGTGCCGGCGGCCGGCAAGGTGACGCTGAACGGCCAATCCGTCGTCGGCGGCAGCATGACCTTCCACCCCGAAAGCGGGGCGCTCGACAAGGGCGACCGGCCGTCGTGCCAGTTGCAGGCCGACGGGTCGTTCACCGCGCAAACGTACCCCTACGGCGACGGGGTCGTCCCCGGCGCGTACAAGGTAACCCTCGACCCGGCCCTGGCCGCCCGCATCAAGAAGCCGCTGTACGCCGACCCGACCAAGACGCCCTTACGCATCGACGTGCCGGCCGCCGGCGTGACCGGGCATCTGTTCGAGATCAAGTGACCCGCCGCCCGACCCCAGGAGAGCTTCGATGACCGCCCCGCCCAACCGCACCCCCGCCGCCGCGATGCAGGTCGTCAAGTTCCATGCGTCCCTGAACGTGTCGGACCTCGACAGGTCGGTCCGGTTCTACGAGGCGCTGCTCGGCACCGCCCCGGTCAAGCACTACCCGGACTACGCCAAGTTCGAGGCCGACGTGCCGCCCTTGGTGCTGAGCCTCAAGCCCCGCCGGGCCTGCGCTGGCGGGCCGCTCAACCACCTGGGGCTGCGGCTCGTCAACGCCGAGCAACTCGCCGCCATCCACGACCGGCTGAAGGCCGTCGGCGCACGCATCGGCCGGCAGGACGACGTGAAGTGCTGTTACGCCCTGCAGACGAAACTGTGGGTGACCGACCCGGACGAGACGATGTGGGAGGTGTACGTCCTCCACGACGACGTGCCGGACTGGGGCGAGAAGCACAAGAAGGTCAAGCTGCTGGCCGCGCCGTTCAAGGCCCTCGGCCTGGCGGGGACGATCCGCCGGGCGTTCAGCAACAAGTACCGGGGGCGGGCCACCCCGGCCGCGTTGCCGGCCCCGGAGTTCGCGGCCGAACCGGCCGCCGCGTGCGCCGTCCCGCCCCGGTAGCCAGTGCCACTTCCCGCTAGCTCTGCCGCCTACTGGCTCGGGCTGCCAGCCCGGTGGGCGTACCAGGCCGCCCACAACGGCCACGGGATTCTGCGCGTCCTCGACATCACCATACTGCGGCCGATGACGGCCGGCCTGGTCGCCCCGGACCACCCGTGGGTAACGGGAATCAACCCGGCGACGGGCCGCACCATCTGGGCGGACAATGTCATTTACCGCTCGCCGCGTACCCGCCCCGGCCTGCCCGGCGACGACCGGGTTCTCGACGCCACCGGCCGGTTCCTGGCGGCCCGCGTCGCCCGGTCGGCGGCGACGCCGGAGATTCCCGTCGGCCCGCGGCGGCGGATGCCGCACGGCATCAACTACATCCACGGGGCGTGCCATTACAACAGCGGCCTCGTCCTGTTCGACGACCTGGCCGACGGCTTCCGGCACGTCACCAGCCCGGCGTTCCGCGCCGAAGTCAAGCGGTTCGTCAAACGGGAGCGGCGCGAGGTGCTGTTCCTGTTCCGCGACCGCGACTACTCGCTGCGGGAGTTCGCCTACTTCGGCTGCTGCCTGCGGACCCTGTTCCCGTGGTTCTGCAACGTCAACGGCCCGAAGGCCCGCGTCCTGTGGGGGAACGCCGCCCCGTTCCCGGCGGCGAACCTGATTACCGGGGCGTGGGTCCGGGACGTACTCGCCCTCCGCCGCCCAGGCGGGGCTGATGAAGTGGTGCGGCCGTCCATTGCGCCACGGGAATACTTCACCGCCGTCGCCTACCCCGACGGCCGAAGCGAAGCGACGTGGCCGGAGAAGCTATTGGCCTGGGGCACGCACCTCCGGGTGAGGCTGCGCGGTGCACGGGGCGGCATGTTCTTTGTGGACCGGCGCTTGGTGTTCGCCGACCGCCTGGCCCACCGCAGGGGGCGGGGCCGGCCGGACGACCCAGTTGGTCGGCTGTAATACCTGAACGCAGGGCGGACTGGGCTTCGTAGTACAAATCCTCGGCGTACGGATCGACGGTGTTCAGGCCGTCGTTGCCCACGGTCATTTCGCGGACCACCAATACCGTTCCTTGCCCGGCTGGGCGGGACGGGCGTTCTGGGTGATGAATGCCGGGGCGGTGGCGGTCAGGGCCAACAAGGCGGGGCTTATCACTCCCCGAGCCAAGAGCTGGCGGCGGTCGAACATAGGCACCTCCTCGGAGCGGGCTGAATCGGGGGTGTCGGGCTACGCCGTCTGGGACAGCGGCAGCGCGGCGACGGCGTGAGCGGTTTCCCGTAGCCGGCGGCGACAATACTCACTTAACCACGGCCCGCGCGGCCCCGGACTCAGGCCGAGCGGACCAGGCCACTTCTCCCCCCCTACCCCGCGCCAACATTCCCCCCTCCGATCCGTTCAACCATTTGACGCCCGCCGCGCGGCCGTGGTACCGTGGCGGGGGCGTTCGCCCGGCCGGCCCGGCCGCCACTCGCGCGGCCCCATTCCCGTATAAGATTTAGAACCCCGCGCGTCCTCCCCACGCCTCCCTTGCGAGTCACCCGTCATGGCCAAACCCTTCGGCGTCTGGGGCATCGACATCGGCCAGTGCGCGGTCAAGGCGCTGCGCCTGGAAGTTCTCGACGGCCGGCCGACCGCCACCGCCTTCGACTACATCGAACACCCGAAGATTTTGAGCCAACCCGACGCCGACCCGGAGACCCTGATCCGCGAGTCGCTCGAGAAGTTCCTGGGTCGCAACCCGATCGGCAAGGACCAAGTGGCGGTGAGCATCGCCGGCCAGAGCGGGCTGGTGCGATTCGTCAAGCTCCCCCCGGTCGAGGAGAAGAAGGTTCCGGACATCGTCAAGTTCGAGGCCCGGCAGCAGATCCCCTTCCCCCTCGAAGAGGTCGTCTGGGACTACCAGAAGATCGGCGGCGGCGAGACGGTCGGCGGGTTCGCCATGGAGACCGAAATTGGCCTCTTCGCCATGAAGCGGGACGTGATCGCCAAGAACCTGGCCTACTACCAGGGGACCAAAACCGAAGTCCACACCGTCCAGATGACGCCGCTGGCCCTCGTCAACTTCGCCACCTACGAGCTGCTGAAAAAGGGCGGACCGGAGGGCGTCGAGGGGGACGCGGTGGCCGCCGGCGACGACGAGGTTCCCCGCGGCAAGAAGCGGTGCGCGGTCGTCCTCGACATCGGCACCGACAACTCGAACCTGATCATCACCGACGGGGCCAAGATCATCTGGCAGCGGACCGTCAACGTGGGGGGGAGCCACTTCACCAAGGCCCTCACCAAGGAGATGAAGCTGACGTTCGCCAAGGCCGAACACCTGAAGCGGAACGCGGCCAAGTCCCCGGAACTGGCCCTGATCCTGAAGGCGCTGCGGCCGGTCCTGACCGAGTTCGTCGGCGAGGTCCAGCGGTCGCTCGGGTTCTTCACCAACACCCACCGGGACGCCCACGTCGCCTACCTCGTGGGCCTCGGGAGTGCCTTCAAGCTGCCGGGGTTGCAGAAGTACCTGTCGGAGAAGCTGGCCCTGCAAGTCCGCAAGCCGGCCCGGTTCGACCGGCTGGCCGGGGACACGGTCCTGGCCGACCCGACGTTCGCCGACAACCTGCTCACGTTCCCGGTCGCCTACGGCCTGGCCCTGCAAGGGATCGGGCTGGCCCGGCTGCAGACGAATCTCTTGCCGAACGAGGTCCGGGTCGACCGGCTGATCCGGGCCAAGAAGCCGGCCGTGGCTGCGGCCGCCGCGGCGCTGCTGATGGGGACCGGGCTGTTGAGCCTGGGGTTCGGTCGGCAGTTGGGGGCGGTCGAGGACCAGTCGATCAAGAAAGGGATCGAGGCCGGCCAGGCGTCGATCAAGTTGGCCGGTGCCCAGGACAGCGACTTCAACCGGAACCAGACCGAGATTAAGGCCGGCCAGAACGCGGTCAAGGCCATCGTCGTCGGCAACGACGAGCGGCTGAACTGGATCCGCTTGCAGGAGGTTCTGTCGGCGGTACTCCCCCGGCCGGGGGTCATCGACCCGAAAACCGGCCAGGACACCAACAACACGAACCTGAAGGACGTGGTCACGGGGCCGGGCGGCGGCGTCCTGTACAACCAGGAGAAGTTCTGGCGGGACAACGACGCCCAGCGGGCGATCCAGAAGTACCAGAAGCGGTTGAGCCAGGGCGTCCCGGTCGAAGAGATCACCGACGATGACAAGGCCGAGGACTTGCCGACCGTCAACATCGAAGCCGTCTACTGCCGGTACGTCGACAACATCGGGACGTTCCTGACGGCCGCGGACGAGTTCGCCGCCGCCCGGGGGTACGAGGCCATCGGCGACTCGATGCTCGAGAGCGAAGTCGAGGCCGACCCGGCCAAACAGAACCGTAAAAAACCGAAGGCCGTCGAGGGCGGCGGGTGGGTATTCGAGCTGCGCGGGTACACCTACCACAAGGATCCGACGTTCGTCCAGCGGAGCCTGGTGCGGAACCTACAACGGTACGACAAGTTGGCCCCGCCGGTCGCGGACAAGGCCGGGGTGGACAAGATCGCGGCCGTCATCCCCGGGGCCGTCGATCCGGTCCTCCCCGAGGCCGGGCCGGGGGACGCCAAGAAGGAGCGGCTGAGCCACGCCTTCCTGCTGCTCAACCTACCCGACCCGAACCCCAGCCCGACCGCGAACGTGTTCCGGCACATCGGCGGGTCTGTGATCGACACGCTACTCGGCGGCGGGACCGACGGATCGGTTCCTCCCGGCCCCGGCGGCCCCGCGGCCAGTCCTGGAGCCGAAGGAGCGGGCACCACGGCGGCCCCGGCGGCATCCGCATGGACCCCGCTGCTGCCGGCCGGGGCTGCCGGAGCGGGGGGAGCCGGGGGAGCCGGCTTCGGTTCCGGCCGCCGCGGCGGCGCGACGATGGGCGGCGCGTCACCGATGGGCGGCGCGTCACCGATGGGCGGCGCGTCACCGATGGGCGGCGCGTCACCGATGGGCGGCATGGCGGGGTCCGGGCAACTCCCGCCGGCTGGGGCCGGCGTGGCCAAGGGGGCGAAGGGCAAGACCCGCCGCGAGTTCGTCGTCTGCTTCGTCTGGCGCGAGCCGACCCCGACCGACCCGACGCCGACCGCCGGACAGTAACACACCCTACCCCCGGACCCTACCCCCTGCCCCCGCGAGCCGCTGCCATGAAGAACGACAAGCTCAAGAAGAACCTGTTCTGGATTCTCTCGGGCGTCGGCCTGTTCCTGACGTTCCTGGTGTTCATCCTGGTGTTCACCATGGTCGGCGGGGACATCTCGGCCAAGTCGGCCGTGATCGAGAAGGAACTGACGGCCCTCAAGGCGGCCAAGGCCAAGGGGACGGCCGGGATCGAGACGATGGGCAAGCAGAAGCTGGTCATCGACGAGCAGAAAAAGCTCCTCTGGAAAGCCAACTGGGAGCAGCAACTGGCCCTGTTCCCGTGGCCGGTCGACCCGCAGGGGCTGCTCAAGGAGTTCGAGCGGAAGTACCAGAAGTTCGGCGAGCCGATGACGGTGCAGAACGCCGAGTTCGAGGTGTTTAAACAGAAGAACGTGTACGAGGAGGCCTACGAGAAACTGGCCAAGAGCGTCGCCCCGACCCGGTTCGCCGGCGGGTCGTGGCGGACCGTCCTGCGGCACGTCGGCGACTGGGGCGACCCCCGGCCGACCCCGACGCAAATCTGGCTGGCCCTCGAAGACCTGTGGGTGCAGACGGCCGTCCTCCAGCCAGTGACGGCGATGAACGCCGCGGCGTCCGCGTTCGCCCCGGCCAAGGCCGACGGCGAGACCGACTTCAAGAAGAAGTTCCGCAGTCGGGTCTGGGAGGTCGACCTAGAGGTTCCGAAAGCGGGGCCGGAGGCCGACAAGCTCGTCCGGGTCAAGCTGACCAACCGGACCGACCGGATGCAACTATTCGGCCTCGGCAAAGTTCTCCAACTCAACGTCTGGCTGAGCGACCAGGGGCCGCCGGTGCCGGTCCGGATCGAGGGGGAGATGCTCAAGGCCCGCGAGGTCTATGACGTGCCGCCGGTCGCGGCCCTGCACGGCATCCCGGCCGGGACGGACATCAAGAAGATCGCCCGGGTCGAGTTGGTCCTGGATGCCCGGACGGTTCCGGTCCAGCGGATCGACGCGGTCGAACTCAGCAAGAGCGACGCCCGGCACGCGGCGGCGGCCCTGAAGGCCCCGACACAAGGGGTGTTCGCGGCGGTCGCGGCGGAGGCTACGGCGGCCCCTCCCGCGACGGGCGGTGATGGGGCACCTGGGGGCGGCGGTCCCGACAAGCGTATGGGCGGAATGTCCGGGATGGCCGGGGCTTCGGGGAGTGCTGGGTACGGCGGGGCCGGGGCCGGGGGTGGGGCCGGCAAGGCCGGGACGCCGGCCTCGACCCTCGACGCCAACCTGAGCCGGTACATCGACACCACCGACCAGGTCCGCCGGATGCCAGTGGCAGTCGTTCTGCTGGTCGACCAGATGTATTTGCAGGACGCCCTGGCCGCCTACTCGAACTCGACCCTGCGGTTCCAGATCACCCAGTACCACTGGACCCGCTTCCGCGGCCCCCTCGACATGCCCGTTGTGCCCGGAGCCGCCGGCGGAACCGGGACTGGAGGGGCCGGCGGCGGGTCCGAGGGCGACACGGTCCCGTTGGGCAGCATGTCGGGGGGAGGATTGGGAAGTGGGAAGGGGAGCCGGATGAGCGGAATGAGCGGCCCCCCCGGTGGACTCGGGTCGGGGTACGGGTCCGGCGGGCCGGGGGCCGGGTCCGGTGGTTCCTACGGCGGCGTGTCCGAAGCCCAGGCGGCGTCGGGTCTGGTCGAGTTGACCATCTACGGCATCGTCACCCTGTACGAGAAGTTCGACGACGGCACGACCCCGGCCGGCACGGCGGCGACTCCGACAACCCCGGCCGCCCCGGTCCCGGCCACCCCTAACCCCTAGGCAGCCCGCCCCGGACGCCAACTGAACTTCCTTCCCCAACCACCCGCGAGGTGCCGTCATGGCCAAGATTTCGTTCAAGGATCTGCTACTGCAGAAGGGCGAGAAGATCGCCCTGATCGTCGGCGGCGGGATGGCCGGCCTGCTCGGCCTCTACGGCCTGGTCCAGGTGGCCACGGCCGACAGCCCGGCCGCCAAGTCGGGCGAGTTCAAGAAGACGGCCGACGCCCTGGCCAGTAGCACCCGCGCCCCCGGCCAGGATGTCGACCCGCTGCCGCCTTGGCTGAGTAAATCGGCCTCCTTCACCAAGGTCGACCCGCGGGCGTTCGACCTGCAGGGGACGCCGTTCGAGCCGGTCGACACGCCGGACCGGCTCCGCAAGAATCCGAAGGTGCTGAGCATCGTCGATTACCAGTTCAACATCCTGCGTATGCCGATGCGGGCGCACGACATCTACGTTGCGGAGAATGGCGAGACGATGGTCGGCGTACTCGAGTCGGTCAAGCCGGCGGCGGCCGAAGTCCAGGCGATCCAGCGCTTCGTGTCGAGCGCGACCAAGCAGTTCGTCGGCACCAAGCCTGACTCGCGCCGCAAGATGCAGCCCCCGCCCCTGCCGCCGGGCGGGTCGGGTTCCCCCGGCGGCTCCGGCGGCATGAGCGGTCCCGGTGGGAGCCGACCCGATGCGCCCGGCGGCCTCATGGGGGGGGGGTCGAGCGGCGGCTACGGCGGCAGCGGCGGTGACACCTACGGCGGCGGCGCACGGGAGGACAAATCCGTCGTGTACAAGACGGCGGCCGAAGCGGCGTCCGGCAAGTACGTGCTGGCCGAGACGATCTACCCGCTGCGGGCCGTGGTCATCACCGCCTCGTTCCCCATCAAGGATCAACTCAAGGAAATCATGATCGCCCTGCGGCTCAAGACGCTGCAGGAGGCGGCCGTCGAGTCGACCGGGACGACCGGCCAGCCGGGGCCGACGTTCGACGGGTTCGATGTCGACCGCCGCACCCTCGGGCCGGACGGCAAGTGGGGGGCCTACGCCCCGCTCGAACATGAAAAAGAGATGTACGGAACGATCTACAACCGGGCCATGGGCATCCAGGCCGACAACGAGTGGCTGAGCTACTTCGTCCGGCCGGGCGAGCGGATGGTCTTCCCGCTCCCGCAGCCGGCCGACGGCCTGGGCACCTACCCGCCGATCACCCTGACGACGATCAACACCACCATCGACAAGTTGAAGAAGGCGGGCGAGCAGCCGATTACCGAAAGCGAGCAGGCGAAGCGATTCAAGGGAGTACCTGGAACCGGCGACCCGTACCAGTTCCTGTCCTCGGGCGGGGCTGGGTCCGGGTCCGGCACGCCCGGTTCCCTCGGTGGCCCCGGCGCGTCCAGTGGGGTGGGAGGGCCGGGGGGCTACGGCAGCGGCGGGGGCGACCCCCGCCGGCCGGGAGGCGGCACGGTGCCCGGCGGGTCCGGGTCGCCCCCGCCCGGCGGGGCGGCCGGCCGGCCGAGTGCCCCGGGCGATCTAGGGGGCAGCAACCTCCAGGCGTCGCCGGTGGACGATATGATCGAACACACCCTGCTGCGGTTCCTCGACCCGACCGTTCAGCCGGGGACGAGCTACCAGTACAAGATTCGGGTCCGGATGAAGAACCCGAACTACAAGAAGCCGCAACTGGTCGGGGCGGCCAACGATGCGGAAAAGGAGTTCCTCGAAGGGCCGTGGGTCGAAATCCTGCAGCCGGTCAGTGTCCCGGCCGAGTCCTACGTGTACGCCCAGAACGCAGACACGTACCTGGATACGGCCAACACCCTGCTCACCACGTACTCGAAGACGACGCCGCTCAAGAAGGTTCTCGAAGTCGAGGAGGTCCAGACCGGCCGGCGGGCGGTCGTCCAAGTCCAGCGGTTCATGCCGGCCATCCGCATCGAGGGCGGCGGCAACCGGACCGAGCCGGTCGGCACCTGGGTGGTAGCCGACGTGCCGGTCGGGCCGGGCGAGTTCATCGGCAAGCGGCAACTGGTCGAACTCCCCCTGTGGAACGCCGGCCAGTCGAACTACACCTTGCGGGAGCTGTCGAGCAGCGTCAAAATCCCCGGCGTCCCGGCCGCCCAACAGCCGAAGGGGTGGCCGGTCAACTTCCGGACGCCGGCGGTCCTCGTCGACTTCGCCGGGGGCAATACCAAGGCCCGGGTCGGCGACCGGGAGGTGACCGACACCGCCGACACGGAACTGCTCATCCTCCAGCCGGACGGCCAACTGACCGTTAAGGACAGCGGGACCGATGTCCCCGACCGCACCCGGACCGACCGGGCGACCGTCTGGACCGATTGGCTCAAACGGGTCCGGGAGCGTAAGGAGGCCGGGACGGCCCCGGCGGGTAGTGGCCCCCCGGGGACCGGGTCGGGCTTCGGCAAGCCGGGCGGCGCGGCCGGCGGGTCCGGGGGGCGGCCCCCGGGGTAACGGCTCGCCACCGGCGTAGTACAATCGTCCGCGGCGGGGGTCTTCGGCTCCCGCCGCTTTTTCGTTCTCACCCGCGGTCCGGCCGATGTCCCCGACCTGGATCGACACCCACGCCCACCTCGACGACGCCCGGTTCGCCGCGGACCGGCCGGCGGTCCTCGCGCGTGCCCGGGCGGCCGGCGTCGCTCATATTCTGACCATCGGCGTCGATCTGCCGACCAGCCGGGCCGCGGTGGCCCTGGCCCGCGAGTACCCGACGGTCTGGGCCGTCGTCGGCATCCAGCCGAACCACGCCGCCGAGGCCGCGGCCGGCGACTTCGCCGAAATCGAAGCGCTCGCCGCCGACCCGCGGGTGGTGGCCGTCGGCGAAACCGGCCTTGATCGGTACTGGGACCGCGCCCCGTTCGCCCTCCAACAGGAGTACTTCGGGCGGCATCTGGAGTTGGCCCGGCGGGTCGGCAAGCCGGTCGTCATCCACTGCCGCCAGGCCGAGGCGGACGTGGCGACGGCCCTGGAAGCGGCGGCGTCCGAGTACGGGCCGGTCCGGGGGGTCATGCACTCCTTTAGCGGCGACCTCGACACCGCCCGCCGCTGCCTGGCGGCCGGCCTGCATGTGTCGTTCGCCGGGATGGTGACGTACAAGAGCGCGGCCGACCTGCGTGGGGTAGCGGCGGTCGTGCCGCCCGACCGATTACTCGTGGAGACCGACTGCCCGTACCTGGCCCCGGTCCCCCACCGGGGGCAGCGGAACGAGCCGGCGTTCGTGGCCGACACCGGGGCGTGCGTGGCGGCGGCGCGCGGGGATACAGTCGAGGCCGTGGCGGCGGCGACGACGCGGAACGCTCACGGGCTGTTCGGGCTGGGGGAGTGAGCCGGACGTGTCAACGTCCGGGTTCTTCGCCAACCTTCCGGGGCCGGACGGCGAAAAGCTCGGCCCCCGGCCGGCGAACTCCGCATCAAGAGCTACGGGACGTGTGGAGGGTCGGCGAATGATCCGGTTCGCGTGTACGGGGTGCGCGGCGGTGTTCACCGCCGGCGACGACAAGGCCGGCAAGCTCGGCGAGTGCCCGGCCTGTCACGCCCGGTTCGTCATCCCGCCGGCCGACGCACCGGCAGCTAACCCCCCACTGCCACAATCTGAGCCGGAGTCGCCGGTCGAGGTCGGGCCGTGCCCGGCGTGCGGGGCGCGGGCGGCGGTGCTGCCGGCCGACCTCGGGACGGTTGTCGAGTGCCCTCGGTGTGCGGCCGGGTACACGGCCGTCATTGGCGGCGGGTCCGAAGTGGCCGTCGCCCGGCGACCCGATCGCCGGCGGGACTGGGACGATCGACGCGACCGCGACGACCGGCCGCGCCACCGATCCCGGTCGCGGCGCGGCCGGCGGAAGCCGGGGAACGTGACGGCGGTCGGCGGGATGCTGCTCGGGGGCGGCATCTACGCGCTGGTCTACGTCCTGGGCGTCGCGGTGGCGTTCTGCCCGTGCGTCTGCTGGCCGCCGGTGTGGGTGACGGTCGTGTGGGCGATTTTCGCCATCGTCCGCGGGGTGGAACTCATCGGCGACGCGCCGGCCGAGCGACGGCCGGTGAATACGCTGCTCGTTTTGCAACTCCTGTGCGTCCTCAACTTCGATATCGTGAACCTCGTCCTGGGCGGCGTCGGCCTATACTTGGCCGCCCAGCCGGACGCGCGGGCGTACTTCGAGCGGTTCCCGGACGACGAGTAGGGCGGCTTTTTCATCCTCCGCGGGGTCGGTCATGATTCGGTTCGCGTGTCCGGGGTGCGCGGCGACTTACACGGTCGCGGACGAGAAGGCCGGCAAGACGGGCAAGTGCCCGAAGTGCGAGTCGCAGTTCGTCATCCCGGCCGCCCCGACCCCGTCGGACGCGGACGTGTTCACCCCGCCGGCCCCTCCCCCGCCCCCGGTCGGAGTTCTTCAGGGGGCTGACGCCCCCCGCTCGCCGGTGGCGGCGGAGCCGGTTGAGATCGTCCCGTGTCCGGGGTGCGGGTCACGGCTGACGGTCCTGCCGGAAGACCTGGGGCTGGATGTCGAGTGCCCGACGTGTGCCCGGGTGTACACGGCCAAGCGCCCGACGGGCGGGAGCAAGACCTCGCGGCCGCTGGGGGACGGGAGCAAAACCTCGCGTTCGGTCAACGACGGTGGCAGTCGCAACCGGCCCTCGCTACCGCCCCGCGGGGCGGACGATGAGGAGGACGACCGCCCGCGCCGCCGGCCGGCTCGGGCGGCGGCCGAGGATGACGACGACGACGACCGCCCCCGCCGCCGGCGTGACGAGGATGACGACCGCCCCCGCCGCCGGCGGGACGAGGATGACGACCGACCCCGCCGCCGACCCCGCCGCCGGCCGACCCCCGGTTCGCCCGCCCTCGGCATCGTCTCCCTGGTCTTGGGCATTATCACCCTGTTCGGCTGCTGCTGCTGGCCACTCGGCATCGTCCTGGCGCTGGGGGCGATCGGCACCGGGTTCGCGTCGTTCAAGACGCCGGGCAAGGGGATGGGCATCGCGGGGATGGTCCTCGGCATCCTGGGACTGATTCTCATCGTCGTGCTGCTGGTCGTCGGAGCGACGGTTAACCTGGCCGACTTGGCCAACAAGAACCGCAACAACGTCAACAACGGCGGGTTCAACAACAACGCGCCGTTCGCCCCGCGCCAGCAGAAGTAGCTGTCCGGACCGGGGTAGGGGTTGCCGCGGGTTAGACCCACCGACGGTCTTCGGTGGGCTTTCGAGTCGATGGACTACCTTGAAGTCCAGAATTATTTCCGCCCGCGCGGAACCACGGCCGGCCGGCGGGGTTTTATCCTCGGTGGGGTGAGTTGTCGCCCCGGTCCGGCCCGAGGTTCCGCCATGCGTCTCGCCCGCCGCCTCGCCGCCGCCTTCCTGGCCGCCGGTCTGGTTGTCCTCGCCGCCCCGGCTGCCGATCCGGCCCTACCGGGGGCGAAGCTGACCCCCGAGCAGAAGCAAAAGCTCAAGAACCTCACGCCCGAGCAGAAGCAGAAGCTCCGGGCCAAGTTCAAGGAAAAGCAGGCGACTGAGGCGGTCGACCCGGCCCCGAAGCCCACGGCGAAGAAGCCGGCCGCGCCCAAGGCGACCCCCCGACCCGCGGCCGACATGGTGGCGTTTGTTGATGCGCAGGTCGCGGCCCGGCTCGCCGCCGACAAGGTGACGGCCAGCCCGGCGGCGACCGATGCCGAGTTCCTGCGGCGCGTCACCCTCGACCTGACCGGCGTCATCCCGAGTGCGACCGACGCCAAGGCGTTCCTCGACTCGACGGCCGCGGACAAGAAGGCCGTCCTGGTCGACAAGCTGCTGGCCGACCCGGCGTTCGGCCGGCACCAGGCCGACATCTGGCAGGCAAAGTTACTGCCCCGTGATTCGGACAACCGGTACGTCCGCCGCGAGCCGTTCGCCGACTGGGTGGCGGGGAAACTCAACGCCAACACGCCGTGGGACCAGTTCACCCGCGAACTCCTGACTGCCACGGGGTCGCCGGACGACAACCCGGCGACGATCTTCTTCCTGGCCAATCGCAGCGCGGACAAACTCGCCGATGCCGTCGGGACGCACTTCCTGGGCCTACAGATCGGCTGCGCCCAGTGCCACAACCACCCGTTCACGGCCTGGAAGCAGACGGATTACTGGGGCCTGGCGATGTTCTTCGGCAAGGTCCAGCCGCGGCCGCCGGCCCGGCCGAACCAGGTCAAGGCCGGCGACACGCCGTTCCCGGGCGGGGTGACGGAACTGGCCGGGCCGAGCCGGGTCAAGGACTTCTTCCCCGAGTCGGCCAAGAAGGTGCCGCCGAAGTTCCTCGGCGGGGACGCCCCGAAGCTGACCGCCGCCGAGCCGTACCGGCCGGCGATGGCCGAGTGGCTCACCGGCGGCGAGTCGCCGTACTTCGCTCAGGCGTTCGTCAACCGGGCGTGGGCGCAACTGTTCGGCCGCGGCCTGGCCCCGCTCGATGATCTGGACCCGGACCACCCGGCCACGCACCCCGAGGTGTTCAACGCCCTGACCGAGCAGTTCCGGGCGACCGGGTACGACGTGAAACAGCTCTACCGGACGCTGGCCCTGACCGCCGCGTACCAGCGGACGAGCAAGCCGACGGCCGGGAACGCCAGCGACACGACGCTCTACAGTCACATGGCCGTCAAGGTACTCAGCCCGGAGCAGTTGTACGACAGCCTGGCGGCGATCGTACCGATGCCGGGAGCGGACAAAGCTGACAAGCGGCCGGCCGCCGGGCCGTACCGCCGGCCGGGGCAGCGGGACCAGTTCGTCCAGTTCTTCCTGGCCGGGGCGAGTGTGCCGAACCCCTCGGAGTACGAGGCCGGCATTCCCCAGGCGTTGCGGCTGATGAACTCGCGGGTCATCGGCAACCCCAAAGCCGTCGGAGCGTTCCTGATGCCCGGGTCGGGGATGCGGCCCGAGCGGGTGCTACCGGAGATGTACCTGGCGGTCCTGTCGCGCCGACCGACGCCGGCGGAGGTCGAGACGCTGAGCGCGTACCACGCCGGCCACGGCGGCGGGGCGGCGGCCTACGCGGATGTCCTGTGGGCGCTGGTCAATTCGAGCGAGTTCGCGGTGGTGCGGTGACGGGTGCAGGAGCCGGATGCGTGAGCGTCCGCGTTCTTCGACCCGCGGACGACCCGCACGAAAAGAAAGAACCCGGACGCTCACGCATCCGGCTCCTGGTGCCCGTGAACAATATTGGTCCCTTGCTCGGCAACCCGCCGCTTCCTAACGGGCGCGGCTCTGGCGACCCCCAATCCCCGAGGCCGATATGATCCCGACCCGACTCGCCGACCTCGCCCGGCGGGACTTCTTCAAGCTGTCGGCCGCCGGCGTCGGCACGGCGGCCGCGTCCGGGTGGATGCATGTCCTCGCCGACGCGGCCAAGGCTCCCGGCGCGCAGGCCAAGCCGAAGCGGTGCATCCTGCTCTGGATGGACGGCGGGCCGTCGCACAAGGACACGTTCGACCTGAAGCCCGACAGCAAGGGGGCCGGCGACTTCAAACCTATCGCCACGTCGGCCCCCGGCGTCCAGATCAGCGAGCACCTCCCCGCCGTGGCCAAGTGGATGCACACCGGGTGTGTGGTCCGCGGCATGACCAGCCCCGAAGGCGCTCACCCGCGGGCCAAGTACAACCTGCACACCGGCTACCGCGAGGGCCAGGGCGGGATCACCTACCCGAGCCTCGGGTCGATCGTCGGCATGGAACTCGGCCGAGCAGATGCGGCCGTGCCGAACTTCGTGGCCATCGGCAGCCGCAGCTACGGCAGCGGGTTCCTCGGGCCGAAGCACCAGCCGCTGCTGGTCACCGACCCGACCCGCGGCATCGAGGACTTGAAACCGGTCGTGGCCGACAAGCAGTTCGCCAACCGGATGAGCCTGCTCGACTCGATGGAGAAAGCCTTCTACCACGACTACCAGGCGGGGGTCATCACCGACCACTCGACGGCCTACGACAAGGCCGTGACGCTGATGAAGTCGCCGCAGGCGAAGGCGTTCGACCTGTCGACCGAGCCGGTGGCGGCCCGGTCCAAGTACGGCCAGGGAAAGTTCGCCGACGGGGTGCTGATGGCCCGGCGGCTGGTCGAAGCGGGCGTGCCGTTCGTGGAAGTCAGCCTCGGCGGGTGGGACACGCACCTCGACAACTTCAACCGCGTCAAGAGCCTGTCCGGCCAGGTCGATACCGCGCTGGCGGCGCTGCTGGCGGACCTGAAGGAGCGCGGCTTGCTCGATTCGACCCTGGTCGTCTGGATGGGGGAGTTCGGCCGGACGCCGAACATCAACACGCGGGGCGACAAGCCGGGCCGGGACCACTACCCCAAGGCCTGGAGCCTGGCCATGTTCGGCGGCGGCCTGCGCGGCGGGTCGGTCGTCGGCAAGACGGACAAGGAGGGGGCGGTGGTCGTCGACCGGCCGGTCACCCCGGCCGACTTCCTCGGGACGGTGTGCGAGCTGGTCGGGGTCGACCACACCAAGAAGAACGACACCCCCGGCGGCCGGCCGATCACGATCGTCGACAAGGCCAAGCCGTTCACCAAGGACGTGGTGTGACGGCCGGGGCGTGAGGTTTTCGCGGACCGGACCCACCGATGTTCATCGGTGGGCTTTGTCGTCGGCCCGTCTGTCCGGCCCCCGCCCGAACATTTGCGCACACTCGAACCCCGGGCGGTTTACGCCGGCCTGTCCGTGGCCTATACTGGCCCAATCATTCCGGCCGGTCCGCGCGCGCTTTCGCCGCCGCCGGCCCGGCCCGCGAGGCACCGGCGTGAAGGCCATCATTAGCGACATCCACAGCAACCTGGAAGCCCTCCAGGCCGTGCTGGCGGACATCAAGTCCCAGAACATCACCGAGATTTATTGCCTCGGCGACGTGGTCGGGTACGGCCCAAACCCACGCGAGTGCGTCGACCTAGTCACCGACTGCAAGCTCGTGTTGATGGGCAACCACGACCAGGGGGCGATGTTCGACCCGGACGGGTTCAACGCCAGCGCCGAAAAAGCCATCTTCTGGACCCGCGCCCAACTCGAGAACGGCCCGGAGCCGAAGGCCGTCCGGGAGAAGCGGTGGGAGTTTCTGGCCGAGCGGCCGCGGTCGCACCGGGAGGACGGCCACCTGTTCGTCCACGGGTCGGCCCGCAACCCCCTGAACGAGTACGTGTTCCCCGAGGACATTTACAACCAGCGGAAGATGGAACGCATCTACGCGCTGGTCGATAAATACTGCTTCCAGGGGCACACGCACGTGCCGGGCGTGTTCACCGAGGGGTTGCAGTTCATCTCGCCCGAGGACATGAAGGGCAGTTACAAGCTGGACGGGACCAAGACGTTGTGCAACGTCGGGTCGGTCGGCCAGCCGCGGGACGGCAACTGGCGGGCGTGCTACGTGGTCCTCGCGGACGACACCATCACGTACCGCCGGGTCGAGTACGACGTGGATAAGACGGCCAAGAAGATTTACGATGTCCCGGACCTCGAAAACTTCCTCGGCGACCGGCTGCGGGACGGTCGGTAGAACCTCGCCCCCGGCCCGGTCCGTCGGAGCCGCGCCCGTCAGGAAGCGGCGGCAGGCCGAGCGGAGGACCACGGTTGTTCACCGGTGACCGTCCCGGCC
>JAABUN010002251.1_pt1 | contig 35483 bp, 36 predicted proteins | sample 5559311 | NCBI WGS metagenome assembly JAABUN01 (sample SAMN10711877, study PRJNA513370) | rock metagenome | isolation source: Antarctica rocks | place: Antarctica: Victoria Land, Siegfried Peak sud | reverse complement strand
CGCGCCCGGCGTCCTCGACGGGCCCCATGGCGTCCACTGTGCCCGTCGCCGCAGCGACAGGTGCGGCGGGTACGAGCACGCGGCCTCCTCCAGCTGTGCGTGATGCCAGGACACATATCAGACGCGCGCCGCCGCTCGTCTGTTGCACGAGGGACGACTCAGGTGCCACCGAATACTGTGAGACGTGCAACGGTGGTGCCGCGGCAGGCGTCAGGTGGGTGTGAGGCGCTGCGTCGGCGCCTGCCGGCCCGACCCGAGGAGTCACCATGGCCAAGATCCACCGGAGGGCCGCTGCCGCCGTCGCTGCCTCGGTCGCCCTGGCCGGTTGCGGCCAGAGCGAGATGGACAATGACCCTTCTGCTTCCGCCGGGTCCGCCAACACGGCTGCGACGGTCGCGGTGCCGGCCCGCCCGGTGGACCCCCCGGCCGGCGGCGGGTCGGTCGGGGACGAGCCAAGTGCCCCACCCCCGGTGCAGGTCCTTTCGGGGTGCGAGCGCTACGCCGACCCGGAGCAGGCCGCCCTCGTGGCCGAGCAACCCGTCCTGGAGGTCATCGCCGGCGACCCGGACCTGTCGTGGCTGCAGTCGGCTCTGACCGGCGGGGAGTCGGGCGAGGTGGACTACAGCGACGTGCTGGTCGGGGGGCCCTTCACCGTCTTCGCGCCCGTCGACGCCGCCATCGACACGGCCTCGGAGGAGCAGTTCCGCGAAGACCCGGTACTGCTCAGGTTCCAGCTCGACTACCACGTCGTACCGGGTCAGGCCCTGGCCCCGCAGGAGCTCGTCGATGCCGCCGCGTCAACCAACACCGGCACCGTGCCCACGCTGCAGGGCTGGGGCCTGGGCGCATACGCGCCGCTCGACGGATCGGCTGAGCTCGCGCTCAGTGAAGATTCCGTGGTGCCGCTGTGCGGAGGGATCGTCACCGCCGACGCAACGCTCTACCTGGTGCCGGCGATGATGCACCCTCCGGGCGACTACGTGGTCCCTGGCGCCGGGTAAGCCCAGCGCCGTGCTCGGTGCCTGGCCAACGGGGCGGAGCGGCCGCAGAGCGACCGGGCGTAACGGCACCGTGCGTCGTTCGGTTTGTGTTGGTTAGCGTGAGCCAGACCTGGCGGCGGAGCTGCTGCGGGAGCACGAGGCCGGTGAAGGCCAGTCCGTCCGACCTGCGGCCGGCCGGCTCATCCGGGGCGGCCTGCTGGGCGGTGCTCGAATCCCGCCGGCGGGGCGGACCTGAAGGCCACCGATCGCCGCAGCGTCGGCTTCGCCCAGGCCGTCGCCGCGATCGGTGCCCGCCAGAAGTTCATCAAGCCCCACTGCCCCTGGCAGAACGGGAAGGCGAACGCCTGAACCGGACCCCGCAGACCGAGTGGGCCTACCGGCAGGTGATCACCAGCAAACGCCGAACGCGTAGCCGCCCTTGCGCCTCCTTAGATGGTGCCGCCGGCGGCGGCAGTGGTGTGGGTGCTGTTGCGGACAGCGCGACGGCCGTGCGGACGTAGCCCCGCCCCCTGTCAGGGCTACCAAGTGTGCCGAGGTGTGTGACGTGGAAGTCGTGGTCGTACCTGACGCCGTTATTCATGAGGCGGTCGAGGCCGATGTGGAGCAGGCCGACGGCGCCGGCGACGGGGTGTGCGCTGAAGAGCCATCCTGCTCCGGCGGCGAGCATGGCCAACGGCGGCGGCGCGGAACGGCAAGACATGCGCTTGCTCCGGGCTGGGTTCGTCGGCGGCCTCCCGGCCCGGGGCCAGGCCGGTCCCAGGACGAGGTCGGCTGCGCGATCTGACTTTGGGCGGGCTCGCCAGGGCGGGGGCCACGAACCCGTCCGCCCGACGGCTGTCCCTGGTGCCGTGGGCGAGCAAACGAACGGTCCGGACGCGCCGGTCACCTCGTAGACGGCGGTGCGGCCCTCAACGGTCAGGCACTGGATCGCGATGGCCGCCGGTTTGGTTGAATATAAGAGCCAAACTGAGTCGGCCGATCATCACGGTCGCCGACCGACGAGGCCATCGCCTGCATTGACGACCGCGACAGGCCGCTCGCACCCCACTGCTTCACCGGGCGTGCTGAGGTGCGCAAAGCTCTCACGGAGCGCACGACGTCCGGGGGGCTCAAGATCAACGCCACATGTTCTAGGTTGCGGTCCCCGGTGCTCGGTTCGGCGGCGTGTGCCTTGCAGCTTGCCCCGGCCTGTCGATCTGCATCCAGCCTGTCCCGTGTCAGCCGGTGACGGCCGGTCCTTCCGGGTTCGGCCGCCCGCCCCGGCGGTAGAGGGTGAGTGCCACCAGGAACAGCCCCGCTCCGGCCAGGACGAAGAAGCTGAAGGCGCGCCAGCCCCCACCGTCCGCGAGCACGTCGGGGATGTGCGACCGGGCAAGGACCAGACAGAAGAGGAGGAACAGCGGCTTACGCAGCCCCAACCAGCGGGGCTGCCGCCGCTCGACGACGCCCGATGCGAGTTCAGCGGCGTATGTTTCCGCTGCACCGAACTCTGCGCCGAGGTCGGTCGTCCCGGCGTGCATCTGGGTCTCGGAGACCATTTCTACGGCACGCTTCGGCGTGACGTCGTGCCGGCCCACGAGCAAGCCGGCCAGATGCTGCAACCACTTCTCGGGGTCAGTGCCCGTGGCGTCCGGCGGCTCGGTGCGGGGCGGGCTAGGACGCCAGACGAGCGCCAACGCGGCCACGGCTCCCGCGAGGGTCAAGAACCCAACGGGCAGCGTCGTGGATGGCGACCGTGGCAGGGCCTCGAGAGCGGCGACGGACAGCGCCATCGCGCCGGTCGCGGCGGCGAGTGACCACGGTGCCAGCTCCGGACGCCCGGCCGCCCGCAGGCTCTCCGGCCCTCCAAACAACACCATCGCCACGAGCACGAACAGCATCGCGCCGGCGACGCGGGCCGGTGTTAGCTCGAAGGTCCATGAGCCCGCGACGACGGCGCCAAGGAGCGAGTACGGCATCGCCATGACGGCGATCAAGAATGCGCTGTTGCCGAGGTGGCTGCGCGGTGTCCCGCCGGATCGGTCGAGTCCGGCGTCGTGCCCCGGACGCTGCTGTGCGGCGGCCTCGTTGGCGAAGTCCTCTGGCGATCCGAGCGCCTGCTCCGGTGGCACCCCGGCCGCGAGCCAGTGCACGCGCGCGTCCGCGACCAGTGGGTCGGCCGTGCGGTAGTCGACATTGCGCTGAGCCAGGGCAACACGGGTCCGGAACTCCCACGCGTCGAAATCGGTGGTCATCAATTCTGCCTCATCGTGTCGGTCGTTCTGGTGGTCGAGGCGACGTTTGCGCTGGTGGTGGCGAGCAAGGCGTCCAGTGAGGTCGAGAACGTCGCCCAACCGGCGACCTCGGCTGCGCGGCGGGCGCGGCCGGCCGGGGTGAGGCAGTAGACCTTCCGTCCCGGTCCGCCATCGCCTGCCTGCCATGCCGCCGAGACGGCCCCCTCGGTCTCGAGTCGACCGAGGACGGGGTAGAGGGCCCCGCCGCGCACCGGCCCGAGACCAAGAGCCTCAATGCGCTGCGCGAGTGCGTAGCCGTGCCGGTCACCCTCCTCAAGCACGGCGAGGACGGCCAAAGCCAGCGAGGTACGCACCCAGTGGGTGGACGCAGCCACCGAGAACGGCTTCATGAACACCTCTGTCTCTCGCGCAGTAGTAGTAACGACACCATAGTACTCATCAAGTGAACTAGTCCTGGGTTCGCTTGCCTGTCTGGCGACCCAGCTACGGCCCGACCGGGCCGGACACATCGTCGCCAAGACCGAAATCACCCGCACCAGCCTGTAGTGGCCGCCGCCGCCGCCGCCGGAGCTGCAGGTCGCGGCCGCACGCGAGGACCTGACGGGGCAGCGAGCATGACCGCCAACCGCGGGGGAGGGGTTGGCCCTGAGCCGCCGTCGGTCTGAGGCTCCCCGCACGACGCCTGTGCGGGGTTCAATGCAGACCGGCTGTCGACGACGCCACCGGCGAGGTGACGCCTCGTACGGCTGCTGACCTGCGGCTGTTCCACCCAACAGTCCTCTTGCGGCAGTTTTTCACAGATGAGGCCTCGGGTCCGGCTTGTGTCGTGGCGGATGGCCTCGTGTAGGTCAGCCGTGTCGTGTCGGGCGACGGTCCAGCCGGGTCCGGCGTCACAGTCGCGCCCTGGGTGGGTGTCCCACTCCTAGTGTGCCTGCGGCCTGTCAAACACCACGTGCGCGCAGCACTGTGGATCCAGGAAGGGACAACCACCGCGGAGGGGAACCACATGAGCAAAGTCATCGCCATCACCGGCGCCAGCAGCGGCATCGGGGAGGCCACCGCCCGCAGGCTCGCCTCCGACGGACACACGGTGGTGCTGGGCGCCCGGCGCACCGACCGCCTCGAGGCGCTGGTTGGTGAGCTGCGCCGCCTCGGCGCCACAGCGACCGCGGTGGCGCTCGATGTCACCGACCGCGCCAGCACCGAAGGTTTTGCGGCCGCCGCGGTGGCCGAGCACGGGCGCCTGGACGCCTGGGTCAGCAACGCCGGGGTCATGCCGCTCTCGCGCCTGGACGCGCTACTTGTGGAGGAGTGGGACCGGATGCTTGACGTCAACGTGCGCGGCCTGCTGCACGGCATAGCTGCGGTGCTACCCGTCTTCGCCCGCCAGGGCGGCGGTCACCTGGTAAGCATCGCTTCGGTCGGCGCATTCGAGGTCTCCCCCACGGCCGCCGTGTACTGCGCCACCAAGTTCGCCGCCCGCGCCGTCGTTGAGGGGCTGCGCCAGGAGGCCGACCCCAGCGCGCGGGTCACCACCGTTTCCCCTGGCGTGGTGACCTCCGAGCTGGCCGAGCACATCACCGACCCCACCGCCGCGGCGGCCATGACCACCTACAGGCAGCACGCTATCCCCGCCTCCGCGGTGGCCTCGGCCATCGCCTTCGCCCTCGACCAGCCCGAAGACGTCGACGTCAACGAGATAGTCGTTAGGCCCACTCGGCAGCGCTGAAGCGCAGCACCCGCACGCTCAGACCGGCACGCTCAGACCGGGCACGTGATTACCGATGTTCGCGGGACCGGCATCATGAGTGGCGTGGAGTACGAGTCAGTGAGTGCGCGCGCTGGCGGCGCAGCCGAGTTGGGTGAGTTTCTGCGAGCCCGCCGCGGGCGGGTGGGCCCCGAGCGGGTCGGGCTGCCCACGAGCCTGCGGCGCCGGGTCAGCGGGCTGCGCCGGGAGGAGGTCGCCACGCTGTGCAGTCTCAGCGTCGATTATTGAGTGCGCCTGGAGCAGGGGCGTGAGCGCAGACCGTCGGCGCAGGTGCTCAATGCCCTGGCCCAGGTGCTGCTGCTCGGCGCGGACGAGCGCCTGCACCTGTTCCGCCTCGCCGGTCTCGCTCCCCACCTGCCGCTCGCGCCGTCTGAGCGGGTCCAACCCGACCTGCAGCAGCTGATGGATGCCTGGCCCCACCAGCCGGCGCTGTTGCTGGGCCGCACCTACGACGTTCTGGCGCGCAACGCGTTGGGGAGAGCACTGTGGTCACCTTTCACCGACTCAGACAACCTGTGCTCAACGTCTTTCTCGACCCGGCGGCGCCGGTGTTCTACCGCGACTGGAACTCCGCGGCGCTCAGCTCGGTCGCTGGCTTCCGGATGGCGACCGGGACGGCCCCTGACAACCCGCGCGTCCGCGAACTGCTGGACCACCTGCGGCGCACAAGCCCGGAGTTCGAGAGAATGTGGCAGCGCGGAGACGCCCGCAGCAAGGCCGCCGAGGTCAAGACCCTCGTCCACCCCGACGTCGGCGAGGTGACCTTGCGCGTGCAGACCTTCGACGTCCGCTCCAGCCCTGGCCAGCAGCTCGTGATCTACCATGCCGAACCGAGCACGGCCTCTGCCGACGCCTTGACCCTGCTCGGGTCCTTGGCCACCCCCACCGCCCGCCGCTGATTTATCACTGAACGCCACCTCCATGATGGTTCGCGCCCCAGGTGCGGGAGTGCTCAGCGCGGCAATTGATCGGCGAGTGACCTGCACGAGCGGCGCGAGTTCGGCCTAACGAACCTGCTCGCCTTGGTGGAACTAGGCAAGAGCGGCAGGAGCGTCGGCAAGCTGCTCATCGTGGTCATACCCAAGGCCGGGGACGGCCAGGCACGCTGCGACTTCGGAGCAGGCGCGCACCAAAAACTTGGAAGCGGGCGGGATTGGGCGGATGTCCGCGGCGATGCCCCTTTCTGACTGACCCGCCTACACCACCGCCAGCGACCAGCAAGCAGGAACGACCCGGAAGGTCGGCGAGGCGCTGCCGGTCGGTCGACGACGCTTGAAAACGGCCGCACCAACTCCTGGGGCACGTACGCCAGCCACGACGGGTCGACACGACGTTCGCGTTGATGCCCTAGGCGCCAACTCGGCGAGCCACGGGTACTGCCTGGCGACAACGTGCCCGGCACGCGAGCCGCCGTTGTCTTGGACCGTGCCGAGAGGGTGAGGCCCAGCACGAAGGGGGGTCGACGGCCTGTTGTCGCTGCGGCCTTCGCCCCGGCGCGGAGACATAGGTCGACCGGGTCCACCGTGGAGGCAACCCGCCTCCCCTTGCGCCCTTGGCGCACGCCGAGGCACGGTGACTCGGGCGCCGTCCGGTGCCGTGACCTTGCGGGAACGACGGGCCCAGGAGTGGGGCGTCTGCTTGCTGGTCACCGCCCGACGTCGCTCAGCCGTGGGCCGTCCCCTCGGTGGTCGCAGGTGCTCCCCGGAGCGCGATCACCGCTTCGGGGGGACGGTTCCCAGCACCGCCCCCCGGGCGAAGAACGCGAGGAAGTGCGCCACGGCAACGAGCCTGCGGCTACGGGTGAAGCCCTGGCCGCGCAGCGACAGCGCCAAGCGCGCGAGTGCCTTCGGTCCGATGCGGAGCACTGCGGTAACCCCGTCGGCAGGGGTGCCGGTCGCGGGGCCCGAGCGCACGACGACCAGGTTGAGGGTGGTGAGGTCGAATAGGGCTGACAACGGCCCCAGTCGACGGTGCTTGGTCCCGGTGACGCTCCAGCTGGACCCGTCCGGGTCCGTGCCCGTGAGCTCGTACCGCATGGCAGCCGAAGAGCCGAAGACCGCCAGCGTGCCGGCCACGGGCAGGTGGTCGAACACGCCGTCGACGTGCAGAGTGCCTGCGACCTCGAGGCGGTGCTCAGGGTCTTCGAGGAAGCCGTGCAGCCCGGGAAGGTCAGCGGACAACGTGAGCGCCACCCGGCGACCTCGAATCGTCGTGGACTGGATGCCGCTTGTGGTCTCGGTACCACGCATGATCTCGTGAAACTTGATCCCGTCGCCCAACACCCGCACGTAGCGCTCGCGCATCATCGCGAATGCATCGTCTTCGGGCACCGGTGTCGAACGCACGGCGGCCCACTCTGGTGCCCTCCAGCTGTTCTGCCCTCTCCGATGCCGGATGGCATGCTCAAGGTTTCGTTCTGCGACGGCCAGGATCGTCGCGGAGGGGTTCACTCCGGTGGCTATGGGGAGAGCGGCTCCGTCGACGACGAACAGGCCCGGGTAGAGGTGCACCTCTCCGAACTCATCAACGACGCCCTCAGGGCCCATGGGAACCCCCCCCCCCAAGGTTGTGGACGGTCACCGCTTTGCGCAGCCAAGTCCACGTCGGCGCGTGCCAGCCCCGCGCGCCGAGCAAGCGGGCTAGCGACCCGGCGATCCGGGCCTCGGACCGGTACAGCCAACGGTTCTCCCGGTTGGCCCAGCGGAGGGAGGCCTCGCCGTTGTGGTCGCCCCACCCGGCGCCCTGAACGCTGATCATCTGGTCGAGCCACCGCACGTCGTAAAGACCGCCGCCCAGCTGCCAGGACCAACCCGAGGTCAGGTCGTCGACGTCGCGGCTGAACTCGCCCGGGAGCCACCTCCGACCCCGTTCGATGACCGCCACGCTGAGACCAGCTTGTGCCAACCTTGCTGCGGCCACAGCGCCGCCGAAACCGCTGCCGACAACGACAGCGTCCACCTCGATGGGGACACCCTTGGGTTTGTCGCGGTGCACTAAGGCCCCACCTTCGTCATGGGAGTGCCGGTGGTCGGGACCCCGCATAAATGGACATTCTTCCAGAAGCGGCTCAACGCTCCCGACCGCCCCCCTCGCCCGGCCTCGTCGTCCACCGCCCAGGGGACGACGCGACGTTGGGTCCTTCGCTGCGCCACTACTGCGCTCGGGCTGCCGCCGACGCCGCGTTCCGAGGCCTGCCAGCAGGGACCGACCGCGGTCGCACCCCTGGGCGGCTCCGCGTGCCACGAGTTGGTCGGTCCTGCGCCGGGCCCTCGTCAGGAGGCTTCCTGCCCGAGCCTGGTAGACACAAGGCCACGGTCGTGGTCCGCACCGGTTCGTCCGCGACCTAAGGCGGGCGGGTGGCTCCCCGGCTCGGGCATCAGGTGGCGACTCAGTCGTGACGTTCGGTCGGTGACCCGGCGCGGGGTGGGGGCGGGGCGGCGCCGCGGAGCTCCGCCGCCGACCCGGCGACCAGCGCGATCGCCGCTGAGTAGGTGCTCGGTGGCCAAGCGAGCACTGTGCTGACGGTCGGTGCGTCGACGACGGGCACCGCGACGTGCTCCGGGCCACTACCACGCGGGCCGAGGCAGGGATGAGGAGCAGTGTCCTGCCAAGAGCCACGAGCTGGGTCAGTTGCGCCTGGGTGCGCACCTCCGGTCCGGGCCCGTCAGGGTATGACCCGTCGAGCTGTGGCCACCTCGCGGTCGGCGGGTCCGGCACGTGCGACCTCCGCCCGATGTGACCTGGACCAGGCTCCCAGGTCCTGGTACTGCCATGGGGCAGGCGAGTGTGCGCGCTGACGCCTACCGTGACGCACGAGGCCGACCAAGCCAACCTGCTCGGTGAATATCTTCGAGCCAGGCGTGAGCTGGTGACCTCCGAGCAGGTCGGTATTCCGGTCATCGGGTCGCGCCGGGTCCCGGCCTGCGCCGTCAGGAGGTCGCGATGCTCGCCGGCATCAGCCCCGAGTGTTTTCTGCGGCTGGAGCAGGGACGGGACCGCAACCCGTCGTTCCAGGTCCTGTAGTCCATCGCGGGCGTTCTGCAGCTGCAGGACGACACCTACCTACTAAGCCTCGCCGCGCCGCGACCATCCGCACCGCGCGCAGACCTCGCCGGGAGGTTCTCCTCGCGAGCACCGCCCGACTCGTCCCGGCGCTGCCGTTCCGTGCGTTCGTGGAGGGCTGGCACCTCGATGTCCTCCGCCGCCAACACACCCGCCACCGCCCTGCCACCGGGGCTCGAGCTAGGCGGGAACCGGCTACTTAATGTCGTCCTCGACCCTGCCGTGCAGGCCCTCTTTCCGAACTGGCAAAGCGCCGCGCGTGCCTCCTCGCGGGGTTTCGCCGGTCCAACGGCACGAACACCTATGGCCCGCGGGTCATCGAGCTCGTCGGGGAGCTCTCTTTGGCGAAGCCCAGAGTTCCACCGCATGTGGGGCCGCCACGACGTCGCCCCCCGGACCGGCGCCACGGTGACCTTCGACCACCCACCCCCAGGTCGGCGAGCTCACGTTGCACCGGGAGAAGCTCGCGGTCAGCGGCACCGAAGGGGTGATGCTCGTGCTCTGCCACCCCGGAGCCGGGCTCGAGTAGCGCCGAGAAAATAGAGGCCCCTCGCCTCGCTGAGTACATGTCCAGCCGCTGTCGGTGCCGCGAGCTTGGCCGGCGGGCGTCCTGTTGGACACCGAACGCACCCCAGCACGAACGCGCGAAGGCACCTGGACTCTAGGGTCCGAACACGGGGCCATAGCAGTCAGCGATGCGGCTCTTGCTGCACTGTGCGGTGCGGTTAGGTTACTTGCGTCTGCGAAGCCGGCGCCCGATCGCGCACCGTTCTGCGACCGACTTGACGCTGGGCGCGGAGACCAGCGCCAGTCGGACCGAGGCACTCCACTAGCGGGGGGCCGCTCAGGGCCTCGGCAAAGTCCAGGGTGAGGGCTCCTGACCTGCGGGTTTGTGGGATGGGTGCGGCGTGGCGTGAGGGCAGGCGTGGCCCTGACGGTGAGGCTGGGGGTTCTCAAGCCAACCCAGCCGCCGAGGACCACGCCTGCTCATGTCATCGTCCCTCACCACGGCCACGCCGTCAGCCATCACCCGCGAGACGGCGTTGCTGTCGCTGCTGCGAGCGGTCCCGGACCCGCGCCATCGGCGTGGGGTGCGCCACGAGCTCGCCGTGTTGCTCACGGTCGGCCTGGCTGCGGTGCTGGCCGGGTCGCGGTCGTTCGCCGCGATTGGCGAGTGGTCCGTGGCCCTGCCACCAGCCGCCATGAGCCGACTCGGGGTGAAGGGTCTGGCGCCGAGTGAGTCCACGATCCGACGGGCCTTCACCCGCGTGGACGCCGCCGCCCTGGACGCGGTCCTGGGAGCGTGGATGTGGACGCGCACCACGGTCGTCGCCGGTCGGCGAGTCATCGCCGTCGACGGCAAGACCGTCCGCGGAGCCAAGACCAAGACCCGCTCAGTGCCGCACCTGCTGGCGGTCCTGGACCACGCCGAGGGCACCGTCCTGGGCCAGCTGGCGGTGGCCGCGAAGAGCAACGAGATCCCCGCCGCACGGACCCTGCTGGCCATGTTCGACCTGGTCAACGCGGTCGTGACCCTGGATGCGATGCATACCCAGCACGACACCGCGCGCGCCATCGTTGCTGCGGGTGGCGACTACGTACTGACCGTGAAAGGAAACCAGCCGAGCCTGCGGACGGCGTTGAAGAAGCTGCCCTGGACCGATGTCCCGGCCCACACCAGCGTCCAGGTCGGGCACGGGCGCCGAGCGCGTCGCACCATCCGGGTCCTCACCTGCCCGGACTGGGTCGACTTCCCCGGCGCCACCCAGGTCGCCCAGCTGCGGCGCACGACCACCACGAGGCACAAGACGACAGTTGATGTCGTCTACCTGATTACCTCCGCGGACCGCATGGCCGCGCCGCCGGCGACGCTTGCCTCATGGGTCCGAAACCACTGGGGCATCGAGAACCGGCTCCACTGGGTCCGCGACGTCACCTTCGACGAAGACCGCTCCCAGGTCCGCACCGGCCACGCTCCCCAGGTGATGGCCACCCTCCGCAACCTCGCCATCAGCCTGCTCCGCCTCGCTGGCTGGACCGGTATCGCCACCGCCCTACGACACCACGCCCAAGACCCCCAAAGACCGCTCACCTTGCTCTTGACCTGCTGAAACACGACTTTGCCGAGGCCCTGGGGGGCCGCTGGACTCGTGACAGCGGGTCCAGCGCTCCTGTTGCCCTGGCGGGGCGCTCGCCTGGCTGACTCCGCCCTGCGGCGAGCAAGCCGTTCCCACTCACTAAACTGAGGCGTCGGGCCGTCAATAGGGGTCCGAGCAACAGCACAATCAGCTCCTCCACTTCGAGGCCAGGCCGCGCGGCGGACGACTGAAGCCTTCGCCTTGACGGCCGACGATAGGACTTGCGTCATGAGCTCTGGTCAGGGGTCGGCCCTCCATCTGGTGCCCCCCGTGGAGCCCTCACAGCAGGTCCCGCGCGGCCCCGCGCGTGAGTGTCGCCTTCCTCGTCGCCTGCCTGTCCTTGCTCGCGGTCTGCTGAACGCAGGCGAGGGCAGACGACCAGGTTGCCGATCGTTGCGGTCAAGGCGGCTGGCCCACCGACGCTAGTGACGACCTTCCCATCCGTGTCGAACGCCGCCACCGCGACCGCGACCAGCACCGCCATTGCCACCGTATGCACGAAGGCTGGCAACGTCCGACGGGGACTCGCCTCGCCGGAAATGTCAGGCGGCTGTGGCGGGTCGTTGGCCCCGTCTTGCCGTGCCGAAGAGCACACCGCCGCTGAGGGCCGCTACTGCTGCCACCACCAAGGTGGCGCGCACGCCAGCAAAGTCGATGAGGATCCCGCCGGTCCCCGCCCCGAGGGCGATGGCGAACTGGTAGCCCGCGACCACGAGGCCGCCACCTGCCTCCATGTGTGTCGGTAAGACCCTGCCCGCCCACGTGCTCACGATGATCAACCAGCTACCAAAGACCGCACCCCAGGCGACCACGGCTACCACGACCAGCCACAAAGGTGGTGACGCTGCCAGCAGCGCGATGCTTGCGGCGAGCACGACGGGGCTCGAACAGCGCAGCACGGCCAGGTGCTGGTCGACCAAGGCTCCGGTGAGCAACCCGCCGGCCACGGAGCCGAGACCGAACGTCGCCATCAGCGCGGCCGTGGCAGATGCGTCGACACCAGGAGTCAGTTCCAGCGCGGGACGGATGTAGGTGAAGGCAGCAAAATTACCCAACATCACCAGAGAGTGGCCCGCGAGGCCCCTGGGAAGGCCGGGGGTTTGTAGCGTGGTCACCAAGGCCTTGAAGCCCGTGGCGGCGTCCGGGGGAACCTCCGGAAGGATGAGCCTTATGGCGATAGCGACCGCCAGTGTGGCGAAAGCAACCACGACGAAGACCGTTCGCCAGTCGAACAGCGACCCGAGCCATATGCCGACCGGAACTCCCGCCACAGTCGCGAGCGTCCCCCCATGTTGACGAACGTCAGGGCGCGCCCCACACGCTGCGGGGCGCTCACTCGGGCGGCCACCGACAACGACATCGCCCAGAACCCGCCCACCGCCGCACCGAGCAACAACCGCGCCGCGAGCAGGAGAACCAGGCTGCCTGACACTGCCACCGCGAGGTTCGAGACCGTCGCGGCGACGGCAAGCACGCTAAGCAACGTGCGGCGGTCCAGGCCAGGGGCGACTGTCCCGATGAGGGGGGCCATCAGCAGCCCGGCTACGGCAGTGGCCGTGACGGCTTGTCCCGCTTGCCCCTGCGTGATGCCGAGCGACGCTGCCATCGAGGGAAGCAGGCTCGGCGGCAGGAACTCACCCGTGGTCAGGGCGAAGCTCGTGGTGGCCATGATGAACACCGCCCCCCACGCTGTGGCACCGCTCCCCAGTGGCTGAGCATTTCGTGAGATCGCGCTCGAGGACATGTGTGATCGCTCCCTGTTGTCGAGCAACGCTGCGCTACCGATCCGCAGGTCCGCCCAGCGGCATGGGACCTTCGGCCGTCAAGGCTGTCCCTGCAACCGCCTGAGTGGGCAGGACGAGACAAGACTGCCCCCACAGGTGGGCCTCTTCAGGTCGACCTCAGCACCGCTAATGGGCGCTCGTCGCCCACCGCGTGGGACCGTATGTGGCTCGCAGGCACCGGTGGCAGGGCCCGGCTGAACAGGGGTCTGACAGACCCTCTTTCGACAAAGCAGCGACAACCAGCCAGCAGGTAGCATGCGGCATGGGTTCGTCGGGTGAGCTGCGTGACTTCCTCCTTTCCAGGCGCTCACGTCTGACGCCGGCGGAGGTCGGCATCCGGCCCTTCGGGGGACGACGCCGAGTTCCGGGTCTGCGGCGAGAAGAGGTGGCCTACCTCGCCGGCGTCAGCGTGGACTACTACACACGGTTGGAGAGGGGCAACTCCAAAGGGGTCTCCCCAGGTATCATCGACGCCGTCGCGCGCGCACTCGAAATGGACGATGTGGAGCGCGAATACCTTCGTGACCTCGTCGGTGGGCCTCGCTCTGGGTACCCAACGCCGGCAGCCTCAGCGCCAGGGCCGAACCTCCCGCAGGGCATCCAAGACGTACTCGACGCTATAGCGGCCCCTGCTTTTGTTCAGAACGCCCGCCTGGACCTAGTGGCGTGTTGCGTAAGTCTCTTGCCGGTGGGGTGAGACAATGAGTGATGCGCGCGAAGCCTCTGGGATTGCGGGACGGCGACCGGGAAAAACTCGGCCGGTGGCTTCGGTCCTCGACGATCAAAGCGGGGTTGGCGCAGCGGGCTCGGATCGTTCTGCTGGCCGCTGACGGGCACTCCAACGTGGACGTCGCCGCTCAGGTAGGGGCGTCGCTGCCCACGGTCCGGCAGTGGCGGCAGCGTTACGCCCGTAGCGGTCTGGCCGGGTTGTCGGACGCGGAACGGTCCGGGCGACCGAAGACCGTCGACGACCGGAAGATCGTCGAGGCCACGTTGCGGCCGCCGCCGAAGAAGCTGGGCGTCACGCACTGGTCGTCTCGGCTGCTCGCGCCCCGGCTCGGCGTCAATCACGCGACCGTGGCCCGGGCGTGGAAGGCCTACGGGGTGCAGCCGTGGCGCAGCCAGACGTTCAAGTTCTCCACCGACCCCGAGCTCATCGCCAAGGTCACCGACGTCGTCGGGCTCTACCTCGCGCCGCCGGAGAACGCGATCGTGCTCTGCGTAGACGAGAAGTCCCAGATCCAGGCCCTGGACCGGACCGCGCCAATGCTGCCGATGCAGCCGGGCCTGCCCGAACGGCGCACCCATGACTACAAGCGCAACGGCACCACCACCCTGTTCGCGGCCCTGGACATCGCGACCGGGCAGGTGACCGCGGCCTGCAAGCCCCGGCATCGCCACCAGGAGTTCTTGGTCTTCCTGAAGCAGGTCGCGAAGGCCTACCCCGATGACGGCAGCGGCCAGGAGCTGCACCTGGTGATGGACAACTACGCCGCCCACAAGCGCGTGGAGGTCCGCGACTGGCTCGCCGCGAACCCCAGGATCCACGTCCACTTCACCCCCACCAGCGGTTCATGGCTCAACCTGGTCGAGGTCTGGTTCGGCATCATCGAACGCCAGGCCATCCACCGCGGCACCTTCCGATCCGTGCGCGAGCTCAACGCCAAGATCCGCGCCTTCATCGACGCCTGGAACGACCGCGCCCACCCCTTCGTATGGACCAAGACCGCCGAAGAGATCCTCACGAAGGCCGACCGCCGCAACAAGAAGACAACTTCAGCAACGCGCCACTAGTGGGGTACAACGACCTCGGCGCCGCGCTCTACGGGCTTCCTGTCTGTCCGGGACAGGTGATGCTCAACCTCGCCCGGTTCTTTTTCCTCGACCCCCGGTCGGGCGAGTTCTTCCGCGATCGCGATCGTGTGGCGCGCAACACCGTGGCCATGCTCCGCTCCGCTTCGGGCAGTTACCCGCAGGACGCCGAACTCCGGGCACTGGTCGACCAGTTGTCCACAGGTAGCGACGATTTCCGGCGCCTGTGGGCGGATCAAGACGTCCTGCGCTACCGCGCCGGCCTCAAACGGTTCAGGCACCCCCTCGTCGGCGACATGGATTTCAGTTACAACGTCTTTGCACTTGTCGGCTCCCCGGGCCTGTCCCTGGTCGTCTACACCAGCGTGGGAAGCAGTGAGACGGTCGAAAACTTTCGTTTGTTGGCTAGCTGGACGGAACCGAGCGACACACACACATAGCCGAAGCCACGCTCAGGGGCGCCACCGTCGCCCCACGTCTCCGACCACGTCACGTCCGCCCCGTCGCTCAGCCTTCGTCCAAGCCCTCAGCTGACCGCCGGTGCTGCTGCTGCCGAGTAGCTATGTCACCGTCTTTCTGGCTCGAACGGCACCCGCGGTGTCGACGATGACGTGCTCGCGTCGCAGCTCGGTCTGCAGTCGCAGTTGGCCGCACCGCCGGGTCGCTATCGAGCAGACCAGAGCGCGTCGACCCGGGTCGTCATGGGGCACACCGAACATCGCGACGGCCCTCCCCCCGGGGAGGGGCAGGGTCCTCGACGCCTGTGTCAGCAAGGCGATAAAACCGGTGGGCCACAAGGTCAGTTGATGGACCTCGAGGCCCACGGTGTCTTGGTCCTCCGCCTACCCGAGGCGGTCGACCGGCGAGTGGACGCGCCTTCGACCAGAGCAACGACGAGACCGCTGGGCTGTTGTCCCCGGTGTAGCACGGCAAAGCGCGCACCCGCTTCGACGCCGCGCAGCTCGGGCGTCTAGTCATGCACCCGGACGTGGAACCCGGCAGCAAGATCGTCGAGAACCCGGCGCATGCCTTCGCGGTGGAATACCGCCCATGCCCGCCGACAACGCCTGCGCCGACCTGCCGGACCGCGTCGACGGGGGACGCTTGCACGCCGCAACGGCGCTGGGGGAGGAGCCTGCGGGCGCTGCTGTACCGGCCATGCGCTGAGCCTCCTGCGTGAGCCGGCCTACCGTCGTGCCAGCACGCATCTGTCCACAGATGGCAACCTGAGGCCGGCCCCCCTCGACCCACCCGAGTCGCCCTCAACGCTAGGAAGCGCGGTACAGCTGTTGGCGGACCACAGAAGGACACCAGAGGCCCCAGAAGCGCGACTGCCAGTCAACCTGCTGACCGAAGTAGTGCATGTGGGTCCGACGCCCGCGTCGGGGGCGAGCGCGAGAGGTTGGGCCGGTGGCGCCGTTCAACCCAGCACGCGGTCGAGGTTGATGGCGGCGCTGATCAGGGATAGATGGGTAAAGGCTTGTGGGAAGTTGCCCAGCTGCTCTCCCGTGAGCCCTACCTGTTCTGCGTACAGGCCAAGAGGGTTGGCGTAGGTGAACATCTTCTCCAGCGCGAGGCGGGCGTCCTCTACCCGGCCGGCGCGGGTCAGGGCCTCGACGTACCAGAACGAGCAGATGGAGAACGTCCCCTCCTCTCCGTCTAGCCCGTCGGGGCTGGCGGTGGGGTCGTAGCGGAACACCAGAGAGTCGGTGACCAGCGTGCGTTCGAGGGCGGCTAGGGTGGATGTGACTCTTGGGTCGGTGGGGGCGAGGAACTTGACCATCGGCATCAGCAGCAACGAGGCGTCCAGGACCCCGCTTCCGGAGGACTGGACGAAGGCCTGGAGGTCGTCGTCCCACCCTTCTTCCAAGACTGCCGTGAAGATCTCGTCACGGGTGCGCGACCAGTCGGCCACGTCCCCGGGCAGACCCCGCTGGCGGGCCATGCGGACCATCCGCTCCAGCGCCACCCAGCACATGAGGCGCGAGAAGGTGTGGTCTCGTCGCCCCGACCGGACCTCCCAGATCCCTTCGTCAGGACGGCGCCAGTTCGCCTGCAACCAGGCCACGATGCCCTGAAGGCTGCGCCAGAGGTCGTAGGAGATGCCCGGCCCGTGCTTGTCGAAGAGGTAGACGGAGTCGATGAGCTCGCCGTAGATGTCGAGTTGCAGCTGGTCGGCCGCGTCGTTGTGCACCCGCACCGGGGATGACCCGCGGTGCCCTTCCCAGTGCTCAAGCACCTCTTCCCCCGCGGTCGAGCACCCGTCGATGTCGTAGACCACCCGGAGCGGTCCGTCGGCGTCGCCGCCGCCGCCGACAGCACGGGCGGCGAGCCAGTGCATAAAGGCCTCGGCCTCGTCGGTGAACCCGAGACGCAGCAGCGCGTATAGCGAGAAGGCGGCGTCACGGACCCACACGTGCCGGTAGTCCCAGTTCCGCCCGCCACCCAGTTCCTCTGGTAGGGCCATGGTCGGTGCGGCCACGATCGCGCCGCTCGGCTCGTGGGTGAGCAGTTTCAGGGTTAACGCCGAGCGGTGGACCATCTCCCGCCACCGTCCGGTGTAACGAGAGTTTGCTAGCCATCTGCGCCAGAACGCGATTGTGGCCGCGACCAGTTCCTCGGCGTCCGCCGAGACGTGCGGCGGGCGCTGGGGACCCTCTAGCACGTCGAGGACGAACGTCGCGACCTCGCCCCGCGCCAGTCGCACGCCCCCTGCGGCATCCCCCGCTTCGTCCAGGCTGAGCGGGACCGAGGTGGTGAGGGCGAGCGAGACGGTCGGTCCACAGAACACGATTGCGGGCCCTGCCTGCTCGGCCCGGTGTTTCGCGCGCCCGTAGTCGAACCTCGGCGAGAGCTCGACGCCCATGTCGACAGTCCCTCGGACGGCGACCACCCGGCGCACCAACCGCTGCCTGTGGTCCGGGTCGTGGGCGTGCAGGACCGGCATGCAGTCCTGCACCTCGATCACCCCGGAGCGGACGCTGAAGCGGGTGACCAGCACGTTGCTGTCCGGCAGGTAGAACTGTCGGCTGGTCCACGGCTCCGTGGGGGCGATGGTCCAGTGCCCGCCGCGTCCGGTGTCGAGGATGGCCCCGAACACGCTGGGGGCGTCGAACCGACCGGGACAGAACCAGTCCACCCGTCCGTCGGTGCCGACCAGGGCAGCCGTACGAAGGTCACCGATCAGGCCGTGCTCTGCGATGGGCGTGTACCCCGACTGAGTCATCGAGCCGACACTAGGACGGCACTCCCCGGACCGCAGACTGGTCGGCCCTGGGTGGAACGTGGGCCGCTCCCAGGCTCTGTCGGTGGGAGCGTCTATTCCGGCCGTGACGCGACAGCGGTCGGCCCGGGCCGACTGGACCATCTCCGTCGCTGACATCCCACAGCCGGGTCGCCGCGTACCGCTCGAGCGCGCGTGAGGACTTCGCTCCGGCTTAGGAACTGGCCGACGACCGCAGCCTCCCGACAGTCCCCGAAGTTCCGACCGCCGACTCCGCTGACCAGCGCTGACGTCGCCCGGACTACACCTGTGGCAGCCCCCTCCTCGGGAGAGTATGGGGAACTGCCCGAGGCCCTCGTCTTGCTGCGACTGCTGCTCGGCGGCGTCGCGCTGCTCGTCGCAGCCGAGCACGGTTCGATCAGCGCGCTTGTCCTCAGCCACGCCCACGACGTCGAGACCGGCATCCTGGACACATCCGCGGCAAAGCTTCGATCTGCACGTGGCGGTCAACGCGCGAGCGACCCTCCTCCTGATCGCCGGGTTCGCCCGCCAGGTGCCTGACACAGGCGGGGCGATTGTCGCGCTCACTAGCGACCACACGACGGGCAACCTGCCCTACGGGGCGTCGAAGGGGGCCCTGGACCGCATCGTCATGTCTGCGGCGCGCGAACTGGGGCCACGCCGCATCTCGGCCAACGTCGTGAACCCTGGCCTGATTGACACGGGCTGGATGGAGGAGAAGCTCCGGGTCGCGCTTGCCGCCGAGCACCCGCTCGGACGGCTGGGGACCCCGACCGACATCGGCGCCATCGTCGCCTTCCTCGTCTCACCGGCGGGGCGCTGGATTTCAGGACAGCTGCTTCAGCCCGAAGGGGGCTACTCAGCCAGGCTTTGAGTCGCCTCTAGCGGCGGTCGGCTCCGCCCCCCCAGTGCTGTAGCCGCTTCCTTGGCTGTCACCGCCGACGGTCAATGGAGCAACTCGACGCGAGGGCCAGCGCAGCGGGCCCACAACGCTGCAAACGACACCGCCGGCCCGTCTCGATAGCTAACCGCCTGCCGGCGACGGACGGCCGCTGGGGCGCGGGCGCCCGCGGCCACGCTCAGCCGTCCCACAGGGATCCCCTGCGGGACGCCGGTGCCTGCCACGGTTGAGACGGCTTCCAGGGGGGCGAGGTTGTCGGCGCCCTCGACGACCAGGGCAGCAAGCTGCCTAAAAGTCGCGTTCAGCTCGAGGGCCAGCGTCCGGGGCGGCGGGTCCTGCCCAAGCCAACGGCTAAGGGCCTCGTCCTGGCACGCCACGCCGATGCGACCGAGCAGCGCGGCTTGCGCCGAGGGCACGCCGCGGCGGGACAGTCCTTTCGCCAGGACCGCCTCCCCGGCAACCTTCTTGGCCCGGTCCCTGGCCATCAGTGCCGCAGAACTGGCGATGATCTGCGCACGGCGGGCCACCTCCTTCCGCCGGCCCTGCAGGGTGCGCGCGACGTCGGCCGAGGCCTCGCGCAACACTGAGAACGGTGGTTGCTCGCCCGGCTGCTGCTCGATCGCAGAGTGCAGCGCGGCGCGCATCTGCTCGTCCTCCCCGAACAGGAGGTCGTCCTTGTCCGCGAAGTACCGGTACAGCGTGCGCTCTGCGACGCCGGCGGCTGCAGCCACTTCGCTGACCGTGACAGCGGCGTACCCGTGGGCAGCGAACAGCTCCAGAGCGGCCGAGGCGATGCTCGCGCTGGTCCGCCAGCCGTCCGCGACCTGCGTTCGTCACCCGCTGCTGTCGGGGCGGTCCGCTGTCTCGGCTCTCGGGAATGACCTCCAGGACGAGTTTGCCGACGGTCCTTCCGGTCTTGCCCTGCTCGACAAGGACAAGCAGGTTCTCGAGGCTAAAGTCTCGCAGCACTTGCAGGTGAACGTGTAGCCGCCCCGCACGCACCAGGTCGTCGACACGGTCGAGCAGCTCGTACGAGGCTTGCAGGAACACCGGCACATACCTGATGCGGTCCCCCCAGGAAGACGCCAGCCTGCGACAGGTGATCGTCGTGATGAGCCTTGCCGCGGAGGCGACGGTGAGGACGCCGTCTTCGTCGCGGGCGATGGTGACGAAGGTGCCACCGCGGCGCAGCACCGTGCGTGCCTGCAGCCACTGGTCTCGACCGCCCACGCAGTCCAGCACGACGTCCAGCGGGCGACCGGGCAGAGCTTCGGACAGCGTCGTGTTGGTGTAGTCGATCGTCGCGTCGGCGCCGAGTGAACGCACGAACACGTCGTTATTGCTGCTGCAGACCCCCACGACATGGGCGGCGCCCAGCGCCTTGGCGATCTGGACCGCGTAGGTCCCGACCCCGCCGGAGGCGCCCACAATGGCCACGCGGCTGCCGGGCCCGACGCCCCCCTGCTGCAGCGCCAGCAGGGCGGTCTGCGCCGCGAGCGGGAGCGCGGCCGCCTCCGCGAAGGTCAGCTGCTCGGGCTTGAGGCTCACGAGGCCCTCAGGGACGTTGACGAACTGCGCCGCCCCGCCGCCGAACACCTCGTTGTCGGCGTGCACTGCATCACCGGCACGGAACCGGGTGACTCGATCGCCGACAGCCACCACCACCCCGGCCAGGTCGAATAGGGGGACGAACGGGAAGGCCCGCCTGCTGATGAGCTGGCGGTTGCCCTCGATCATCTGCCAGTCGATCGGGTTCAGGGCGGCGGCGTGCACCTTGATCTGCACCTCGTCGGCTGCCGGAGGCTCAATCGAGTGGGTCTCGCACTCGGCCAAGACCTCGGCGGCGTCGCCGTAGCGGTGTTGGACGATCGCGCGTTGTAGGCCGGACGGTCGAGGTCCACGGGGGGCGGTCATGAGGACTCCAGTTCCTAGGGATCAAAGGCCCGCTGGACCAGTGGCTCGGTCGGGCGGGTAGCGGCACGGTTTGCGGCCGCAAGCACCGGGCCGGTGAGGGTCAGGCGGCCGTGGCCTTCCACGCCTGGTGCGCGGCGCTGCCGCCGCCTGCGCAGGCGCTCGAGCGCCAGGGCGAGCGAGGCGGCGAGCGGCGGGACGACCGGCCCGCCGCGACTCAGGCGAACGAGCTGGTGCGACGTGGCGGCCTGGACCACCGCCGCAGCGAGCACGTTGTCGCGCAGACGCATGCGCGGCGGGCGTGCCTGATCGTCCGAGCCGGCTAATCACTTGCGCGGTCGGTCGGGGTCGATCGCCAGGGCTGTGGCGAGGCGGACGACGGCGAATCCGGAGTCCAGGACGTGCTGGGCCACGGCACGTCGCCGAACGCCGCCGGTCAGCATCAGCGGCACCGGTGCCTCCGCCACGAGCCGCTGGCTCAGATCCAGGAAGTACGCCTCGCGAGCGAGCGTCCGACCGTGCGCGGGCGCACCGGCGGTGGCCAGGCTCTCGATGCGCCGCCGGAAAGCTCGACCAGGTCGACACCGGCGCCGGCCAGCAGGGTTGACGACTTGCGCGTCCTCGGACTCGAACACGCCGCGCTGGGAGTCCGCGAAGATGAGCTTCGCCGCGACGGCGAACCCCGGCCCCACCTCAGCACGCACGCCACGGACGACGTCGAGCAGCAACCGAGCTCGGTTCGCCAACGAACCGCCCCAGGCGTCGCCGCGTTCACCAGGGGCGAGAGGAACTGCGAGAGCACGTAGCCGTGGGCGGCGTGGACCTGGACACCGTCGAAGCCGGCCGCCTGCGCTGCGCGTGCCGTCGCCGCGAACCTTGCCACCGTGTCGTCGATGTCGACGGCTGTCATGGCCCGCGGCACCGGGTATATCCCGGAGAACCGCCCGATTTCCACGGGGCTCGCGGAAGGCGCCCAGGTGACGTCGGTCAGGTCCTTCTGGACGTCCCGTCCGGGGTGGTTGATCTGCATCCAGACCCGCCCTCCGCCCGCCTGCCCAGCCCTCGCCGAAGGGGCGCAGGTCCGTGCCGGCCACGAGGACGACATCTCTAGGCTGGGCCACGGCGCGTCGGTTCACCATGACATGACCGGTGATGAGCAGGCCAGCTCTTCCCGTGGCCCACCGCCGGTACAGCGTGCGCAGGCCATCCCCGGGAAGCTGCCCCCGTACGGCCAGCTGCTCCTCCATCGCGGCCTTGGCGATGCGGTTCGGTAGCACGGCCGCCCCACTGCGCAGACGCGGCGGCTCATCCAGCTCTGCCATGCAACGACACCCCCGCTTCGGAAGACACTTCGATACTCGAAGAGATACACCGTAGCAGTTCGTTCGAAAGTCGAAGCGCCGTAGCATGGTCTGCATGGACGATCCAGCGCTGCATGAGGCGGTCCGCGCCGTGCACCAGCTGTTCATGGCGACCAGTGACCGCGTGGCCACCGCCCTCGCCGCCCTCGGCCTGACCTACGCCACTGCTACAGCGCTCTGGGCGATCGACCCGGATGAGCCGCCGCCGTCCATGAGGGTGCTGGCTCAGCGGCTCTTCTGTCACGCCCCGAACTTGAGCTTCGTCGCAGGCCAGCTGGAGTCGCGGGGGCTGGTTCAACGCTTGGTCGATCGGGCCGACCGACGCTCGCGCACGGTCGCACTGACTCCTGAGGGCGTTCAGGTGCGCGCCGCCGTGATTCTGATCATCCTGGAAGCCACCCCACTGGCCGCCCTAGACACGCCGCAGCTGCGCGCGGTGGTCGCTCTGCTCGAACCAACGCTGCCCCGCGACGACCAAGAACCAGAAGAGCCAACGCGGCTTTGAAGGCTGTGGTCTTGAGTTGCCGGAGTCAGCGCCGGCCTGACCACCGTGAACGGTGACTGCCGACGCGTCAAGGCGCAGCTCCCACGGCACCCGGCCTGCGCGGAGGGTCGTCAAGACGCCGTAGGCGATTATCACTCCAAAGACGAGGACACCTACGAGTATCAGCCACGTGGGGATGAAGCCGGCCAAAGCAAGGACCGGGTAAGGGAGCAGGAACACGCCCAGGAGGGCGATGGTGGGAGCTTGCGCCTGAAGAGAGGGCTTGACGAGAAGTGCGCTTTGAAGCTCGCGGCCGGCACAAGGCCGTTTGTACCAGCCCGGAGCGACCCGCCGTGCGTGATTGATAGGCGTCCCCCGGGCGACTACGGCGTCGGCTGCTCGTCGCTGGGAGACGGTGGTCTGCTAACAGGGGGCGGGGTCGTTCCAGCGATCTAGCTCCCTTGGTTGCCTCTGCTTCGGGCGTCGTTGACCAGATGCAGCAGCGCCGCTGTTCGGAAACGGCCGGCCGAACCATCCCTGCTTCAGGCGGGCGGAAGCGGCGGCGCTACGCGCGGGGGAGACCGTCGCCTGACTGACGACGTCCGGCTCCCGCTGCGACCGCGGTCGGTCGGCGCGGCGCACAGGCCGCCAACGACCTAGGCCGCGAGCTGGCCGGCCTCGCGCGCCGCCCAGTCCTCGTAGGAGGTGGCTCCTCGTCCCAAGGCGTCCTGGACGCCTGTGCTGACCGTCGCCTCGTGGCCGGCGCGGATCACGTCGAACAGGCCGCCGAGCATCTGGGCGTACTCCTCCGGGAGGCCGATCTGGGCTGCGTCCGCCACCCACCGCTCCACGGGCGGGTCGACGTGGCGCACCTCTCGACCTGCGTAGGGGCTGAGGACCCGCGCGGTTTCGGCCATGGTCAGTGCCCGCGGACCACTGAGCTCGTACACGCGCCCTCCGTGTCCGTCGCTGGTCAGGGCCGCGGCGGCGACAGCCGCAATGTCTTCTGCGTCGACCCAGGCCACCGCGCCGTCCCCCGTCGGCGCGACGAGCTGGCCTTCTTGGAGGCCGGGTCGGAAGAACGCCTCGGTCGCGTCCTGGGCGAACCAGCTGGGGCGTACGACTGTGACCGCAACTCGCCCGGCCGCCGCGGCGTCGATTGCGCGCTCGGCCTCGATCAGCGGGTTGGACGGCCCTTGGTCCACTCCCCGCGCCGACAGCATCACCAGGCGTTGCAGGCCCTCGGTCGCCGCCTGCTCGGCAAAGCGCCCGAGCAGCGGCGCGTGGTCGGAGCGCATGGCGGGCGGGATGACGTAGACGCCGGAGGCGCCGACCAGGGCCGGCTTCCAGGTGGCGTCGTCGTCCCAGTCGAAGCGCACCGGGGTGACGCCGTCGGAGGGGGTGCCCGGGGTGCGAGCGGCCGCGCGGACGTCATGCCCTGTGGTCGCGAGTCGCTGGACGAGGCGGCGGCCGGTCTTGCCGGTGCCGCCGAGGACGAGTTGGGTGGTCATGACCCCATCCCACCGGACCGTGTGCGACGTTTCCATACGTGCGGCCCGCACATCTTTGCGCGAACGTCCTATCGTGTGGTCGTGGATGCTCTCGCCGATCTCCTCGGCCGCACAGCGGCGCGTGGTTCGCTGTTCGCCAACACAACGTTGTACGGGGACTGGGGGGTGCGGTCACCCCCGGGTGCCCGGTTGTCTGTCCACGCGGTGCTCTCCGGCGGCGTGTGGTGCCGCCGGGCGGGGCAGGAGCCGGTTTACGTCCCCGACGGGCACGTCCTGCTCCTGCGGGGCGGGCCGGTGGAGCTGCTCAGCGGACTCCACGTGCCGGTCGTTCCTTTGGAGCAGGTGCTGGCGGAGGAGGTTCCGGACTTCGGTGTCCCCCGGGAGGAGGGGCCGGGGACCGAGCTGCTCTGCGGCGAGTACACCTTCCGAGGCACCCTGTGCACGGAGCTGCTCGATGCGCTGCCGGACCACGCCGTGGTCTCCGCCGCTGACCCGACGGTTGCCGCTGCCCTGGCGCTACTGACCGCGGAGCTCGGTGTGGAGCTGGCGGGGCGCCAGACCTTCCTCGACCGACTGCTCGACGTCCTCTTGGTCGCCGTGCTGCGCGTGCTGTGGGCAGGGCAGCTTCGTCCGCCGGTGTGGGCTGGAGTACCCCAGGACCCCGACGTCGCGGCGGCTGTCAGGGCCCTGCACGCCGAACCCGAGCGCCGCTGGACGGTTGCCGCGCTCGCCCGCGAGGCTCGCCTGAGCCGCGCGACGCTGGCCCGGCGCTTCACCGCAGAGGTCGGCCAGCCGCCGCTCGCCTACTTGACGCAGTGGCGCATGCAGTTGGCCCGTGACGCGCTCGCGCAGGGGGCGACACTTGCGCAGGTCGCGCGACAGGTGGGCTACTCCAGCGAGTTCGCCTTCGCGGCAGCCTTCACCCGGGAGGTCGGGACAGCGCCCGGTCGCTGGCGCGCCGCGCAGACCGCAGCTGCCGGCTAAGCCGTCAACGTGATGTCGACGCAGACGTACTCAACCGCCGGGACGGCGTCGCACGCCCAGCCCAAAGTCCCCAGTCGGCGATCCTCAGCTGGACAGCCCCTCGCCGGACGAGCGGGCCGCCTGCGCAGACGGTTTGCACCTGCTAGCCATAGCCGTGCCAGCTCTCACGACGTCCGACCTCCAGCGACTGACCGCCTAGCGCCTGGTGTGGCTGTGCACTCTCCGACCGGACGGCTCCCCGCACCTGACGCCGGTTTGGTTCCTGTACGTGGATGACGGCTGGTGGATCTCCACCGCCTCCCGCAACGTCAAGGTCGCCAATCTGGAGCACGACGCGAGAGTCAGCCTTGCGCTGCCAGACGGAGACCGGCCTGTCGTGGCCGAAGGCCTGGCGGAGCTCCACCGTGACGGCTTTCCCAGCGATGTGATCGCGGACTTCGCCAGCAAGTACGGCGGCTGGGACATCACCGATCACGTCACCGAAGGACCGCGTGTGCTCCTTCGTATCTCGGTACAGCGCTGGCTCGTGACAGGTGGCAGCTCATGAGACGCCGTGGCCGGTAGCCGACCGTCATCCGGTTGGGGTCCTGACCTGTGACGCCCTGCCTGCCCCAGGCCGTGAGCACCGACCGGATCACAGGCGGCCGTCGCGACATCGGTCCAGATCGCACCGGCGGGGCTGTCGCCCGTCACGGCGCGCAGCTCGAGCCCGATGAGGACGAAGAGCGCTGCGTCGAGCATGTAGGTGCTCAGGGTCCAGAAGCCGGCGGCTTGGACGCGTGTCCGGGGTGAACCCCGACCGTGAGTAGACACGGTCAGCCCGCAGGCGACGACTGCGACCACCCGGAGACGTGAAGCAGCGCGGCTGGCAGGACGTTCTCGAGACGGGTGTCACCTAGGCGTTGCCGGACCACGACGACGGCGGCCGCGGCGGCCAGCCCGACGCCGAGCCCCCGGCGTAGGACGCCAGGAGCCGCCATGCAACCCCGAGAGGGCCCACGTCCAGCTCGCCGACGGCCACACCGACCGCGACGGCGTACAGGACCAAGGCTGTCCCGTCGTGGATCAAGGTCTCGGCCCGGAGCACTGTCCTGGAACGACGGGGGAGCGCTCCGGCAACGGAGAAGACGGCCGTGAGGTCGCTGGGCGCCAGGACCGCCCGGAGCACGAGCGAGAGGGGCCAGGAGAGCCCGGGGGCGTGGGCGACGACCGCGACGGCGCCCTCAGGTTGGCCTGCATCACCCGGAGGGAGTTGTTGACCGCTTCCCAGTACAGGAGGGGGACAGGAACAGGAAGAGCACGACATCGGGTGGCATCCCCACCCCTCTGATCCCCGGGAGGGAGCCGACCACGGTGCTGAGCAACAACAGCACGCAGGGTCGGGGCAGACGCAGCCAGCGGGCGACGACGCTTCCGGACAGGATGAGGAGGCCGATGACGGTGACGATCTCCAGAACGCGCAAAGCTCTACCTCCGGTCGTGTGGTCTCGGGTCCGGCGGGATACCGCGTCAGGGCACGGGCCTGCGTCATGGCCAGGTGGTGCTGGTGGCCGGCTGCGGCGGCTGCCCTGCCTTCGCCCGCCTCGACGACCATCAGCCGCCGGCCGGCGAGCTGCCTCCGCTGTACTCCTGGTCGGTGACCTTCCTCAGGAACCTGACGCTGCCGCCGTGGCCGTCTTCCTGAAGGGCGACGTAGGTCATCTCCTGGTCGGGGGTGGCGCCCTCCCAGTGCGCGGTCGCGGGCGGGCACCAGACGGTGTCGCCAGCACGGATCTCGACGACCGGCTCGCCTTGCGTCTGCGCCCACCCGACACCGCTGGTGACGACCAGCGTCTGGCCGGCCGGGTTCGTCTTCCAGGGTGTGCGGGAGCCGGGGGCGAATGTGACGGTCGCACCCGCCAGCCGGCTGGGTGCCGGTCGGCGGAAGTAGCCGCCGATCAGGACCTCACCAGTGAAGGTGGCCTCAGGTGCCTTGCTGATCGGGCGTGCACCGTGGCGGTAGATCTGCATTACGTTCTCCGTTCGTCGTGATTAGCGGGTGGACTGCGTGGATGGGCGGTTGGTCCTGCTGGATGTCGTGCGGGCGGGCGAGCAGGTGTCGGCCTATCGCACCCAAGGCCTCGTCGATCAGACCGGCGCCGTCGTCATCGACCCCGCCGCGGGCAAGAAGACCATCGCGCAGGGAGCCGCGACACTCGTGTTCAGCGTGGCCAGCCCCCTGCTGGACGGCGCCGGTGGTGTCTACCTGAAGAACAACGACATCGCCGTCCTCGACAACCGGACACGCGCCCGTCGCCCTGACAGCATCCCGGCGGACGCCAACGCAGCCATGCTCGACGCCGATGGCGCCCGTCGGTTGTGCACGGTCAGTGGAGCGTTGCTGTCTGACGCGGCGACGCTTGCGCGGGGCGCGTCAGTCGGAACCGCGTCCCGCGCCCGGCTACCGACTGCTTTGAGGGCACCGCGGTGAGACGGCGTCGAGCTGATCGGAGCTGGCGGCCGACCCGCCTCGCGTGTCGTTCCGGAACGCGGGCACCCTCACCGTCGTCGTGCCGTACTCCTGTGATCGTAAAGACGCGACCACCGTCAAGTACGCGACGATCAGAATCGGCCACCAGCCCCCCTCGGTGCCGGGATGGTCGGCCCAGGTCCGGCCGATCGTTGCGGGGCGTGCTTCTGCTGTTGTCTCCTCGGGTGGACATGAGTCCTCCCGCCGCGCCGACCGGGTCGTCGAGGTCCAGGCGGGCCACCATCCGTTCCTGTCTGACCCCCAAGCAGTCGCAGACATCGTGACCGCTCTTCCTCAGGCAAGGCTGCGAATCGAGCTCAAATGACGCAAGGCATGTAGCTCCGGAGGAACGCCCAGGACTTGCCCGCCCTGCTCATCGACGACGTCGACTTACCGGACGGCTTGCACGGGGCTGTGCGGGAAGGACCGCGCCCCGGTGCGGGCACGCGGCCTCGTCATGGGCGGCATGGCGGTGCGGCCGTGATCTGCTCGTTCCGCACCGCGCGCTGGGGGCGTCGTTGGCGCTTTCGGCCGAGGTGCTGCTCTGTGTGGCTGGTGCCGTCGCGATGGCTCCCAGCATGATCGTCGCTCCTGCTGCATCGGTCAGCAAGAGGCCTGTCTGTGTGTCACAGCGGTCGACGAGGTATCCCACGGTCGTAGCGGCGCCAGCGAGCCCGCCGGCACTGCCGAAGCGGTTCAGCTCAGCGCCTGGGTGATGACCGTCGGGGCGCCCCCCGGGTCGGTGACGTGCGCCGTCCGACCGAACCGTCAGGGGACCAGCGCCCGCCGGACCACCCGGCGCAGCGTCTCGCGCCGTCGCTCGTGGTTGGCCGGGTCCTCGGCGGCGGACGCGGTGTAGGTGCCGCTGACCGGCGACCACGTACCGGCGAGGGCGATCACCAGTGAGTAGACCTCGTCCGGGCGGACTCCGGCGATGATGCGGCCCCGCCCCTGCGCCCGGGCGATGGCCTCGTACTTCGGACGGGCGAGCTCCTGGTGCCCCTGGAGGATGTCACCGGAGGGCACACGCTCGAGCCGGTTCCAGCTGGTCAACCGGACCAGCTGGGGCGCAGCCAGGAAGGAGTCGTACAGGCGCACGGCGTAGTGCGGCAGGTCGTCGCCGTCGAAGGGGACCGTGTCGACGATGCGGTGGAGCTGGTCGTCGAAGACCGCGTCGAACAACCCGTCCTTGGACCCGAACCAGCCGTACAGCTGTGCCTTGTTGACGCCGGCGGCCGCCGCTATCCGGTCAACCCGGGCGCCAGCGATCCCGTACTCGGCGAACTCGGCCGCCGCAGCGTCCAGCAACCGCCTCCTGCTCCGTACTCCGTCCCTGGCCACGTTGGCAGCCTAGCAACTAACTATATGGTTTGTTAGGCTCGTCGATATGACACGGATCATAAGCAGCCATACCAGCAGGAGCACCGCGCTGGAGGTGGTCGAGGGCATCGACCTGACTGGACGGCGTGCGGTGGTGACCGGCGCTGCGTCGGGCATCGGCGTGGAGACCGCCCGAGCGCTAGCGCATGCTGGGGCCCAGGTGACCCTGGCGGTGCGTGACGTCACCGCGGGTGGGCGGGCTGCCGAGGACATCGCCCGCAGCAGCGGCCGCACAGACCTTCAGGTCGTCCACCTGGACCTGGCCGACCTGGTCGACGTCGACGCCTTCGTCGAGGCCTGGAGCGGGCCGCTGCACGTTCTCGTCAACAACGCGGGTGTCATGGACACCCCGCACCGCCGGACTGCGCAGGGGTGGGAGCTGCAGCTGGGTACCAACCACCTGGGCCACTTCGCCCTCGCCGTCGGGTTGCACGACGCGCTGACGGCGGCCGGGGACGCCCGGGTGGTCGCGGTGTCCTCCAGCGGTCACGCCGCCTCGCCGGTCGTCTTCGACGACCTGTTCTTCGAGCGCCGGCCCTACGAGCCGGGTCTGGCCTACGGGCAGTCCAAGACGGCCAACGTGCTGTTCGCAGTCGAGGCCACGCGCCGCTGGGTCTCCGACGGCATCACCGCGAACGCCCTGATGCCCGGTGGCATCTGGACGCCTCTGCAGCGGCATTGGAGCGCCGAGCAGCGCGCGGCCGCCGAGCAGCAGTCGCAGCAGGCCGAGGGGGCCGGGCTGTTCCACATGAAGACCACCGAGCAGGGCGCGGCGACATCAGTGTTCCTGGCCACATCACCTCTGCTGGCGGGCGTCGGCGGGCGCTACTTCGAGGACTGCCGCGAGGCCGAGGTCGTCGAGCAACTGCACGGCATTGAGGGGGTCCTGCCGCACGCGCTCGACCCGGACGCGGCGAGGCGGCTGTGGGACGTCAGCACAGAGCTGGTCGAAACGGCGCGGGCGGCCGCCTAACGTCGGTGGCTGCAGGGCGGGACCCAATTCGGTAGATCGTCCCTTAGTGCGGCAACACCCCCCGAGCCGGCGACCGGCCCGCGGGCCGTCCGCTCGATCGGCTAGATCGCTCGTCCGGTGGTTCCACCACGGGCCGGTAGTTCGAGTCCTAACCGCCGACCGCAACCGAGGGGCCCGCTGCAGCGGCCGTGGTGAGATTGACGCTAGGGGTGCACACGTCCGGGCCCGCGGGTGTGCCGCCGGCGTTGTTGTCGTCCGGGTTGTCCCATCTTCTTGGTCGCCGTCATGTACTGACGTGGTCCTCACGGGGCAGGGTCGTCCCTGATCAGACGCATCCGCTGCATGCCGCTGGTGCCGCGAGCGAACGGCTCGTCCGCGCTCCGCGTTACTACCCGGGCACCGCCGCGGGGACTGACAACGGCGTCACGACCGAGGACCACGACCAGGTCCGCCGCGTCGACCAGACCTGGCGTCACCGGCCTGGGTACCCGGTCCGGGATGTCTACGCCGAATTCGACCAGAGACTGCACGGACAGGGCCTTGAGGGCGCTGCCCGGCACAATGCCGGCGGAGCAGGGCGACCTTGGGTTGGAAGTGCAGTCGAAGCTCGTCGTTGTCGATGGCGCCCCTCAAATGGGACAGCAGCCCGAGTTTCGTGGCGTCGTGCGGGTCGTCGTGGTTGTCGTATAGCCGGGCACCGCCGCCCTCGCGCTTGGCCTGGTACATGGCCACGTCGGCTCGTCGCAGCATCCCCTCCAGGTCACCGGTGTCGTTGGCCGAGACCCCGATGCTGACGCCGACCTCGAGGGCGACTTTGTTGACCACGAACGGACGGTGCAGGGCGTCGCTCACGGTGCGTGCCACCCTCAGAGCGGCCTCGATGCTTGGCAGGTCCCGCAGCAGGACAGCAAATTCGTCTCCGCCAAGGCGGGTGACGACGTCGTCGGGGTGGAGCGTCTTGCGCAGGGTCTGCGCAACCTCGACCAGCAGCTGGTCGCCGACGGCGTGGCCCAGGGTGTCGTTGACGGTCTTGAACCCGTCCAGGTCAAGCAGCAGCAGTGCCGTGACGCTGTCACCTGTCGTTCTTCCACGCCCGTGAGCGAGCAGACCCCGGCTTGCCGCAAGCAGCGCGCGGTTGCCCAGGCCGGTCAGGGGGTCATGGAGTGCCTCATGCTCTTGCAGGAGCATGCGCCGTCGAACCAGCAGGCTCACGCCAACCAGCGCGAGCAGTATCGCGCCGGCGGTGGTGTACAGCCGGATGCTGACGCCGCAACTCCGCCACCGCGACCTCCACCCCGACCAGCACCCGGGTCGGGGACACCTTCGGGCGTCTCGACCGGTCCGCAAGGCCGGCCACGCCCTCGCTGAGATACCGCCCGGTCCAGGCATGCACCGACTGCCGGGACACCCCAACCTCTGCGGCGACCTCAGTCACCGTCGCCCCCGCCAACACCGCCCGAACCGCGTCCAACCGCTGCTCGACAACTGACAACACGACCAGTGCCAATCCCAGCCTCCTGACCACCCCAGACGCCCCACGGAGACGTCAGCGATCAGGCTGCCGAACCGGCAGTGTCAACCATCTCCTGGCACACGGATGTCAAGCATCTGATGGCACAGGACAACTAGCAGAACTGGTTGACTGCTGTGTTGGCCTCTAATGGATCAAGAGCCGCGCTTCGCGCGGCGCACGGTCGCGGCGGCTTGCGCGTGCGGCGCAAGCGCCGTTCGCGCCGCCGCGACCGTGCAACTGCCGACCGTCAGACCTCCCGCTCACCACGTCCGGCGTGGGCGCGGATGTGCGAGAGAGCGCGCACCGTGCCTGTAGCCCAGAGCCGCGGGACCGACGTGTGGTCTCAGGACGCAACTGCAGTATTGGGGCCATTGAGGAATGGCCATGATGGCGGCGTACTTGTCGAAACCGCCCCAGCCCTCGTGACCATCTGCCTACACTGCACCGATAGGTCGCAGCACCGCAAATCGTGGCCAACCGTCTAAAGGTGCGCGGATAGGAGCGAGACATGGCCGGTATTGAGGCTGAGGTGTTGGGAGCGTTTCTCGCGCAACTGGAGCACGCTGAGGACGTGCCGCAGGCAGTCACAGACAAGCTTAGAACACTCTTGGCGGCGGAAAAGTTGCCCAAGCCCGAGCAGTTGGCATCGGTGTATGCCGAGGCGAGCGGAGAGCCGTCGCTGTGATCCAAATCCAGGCCCTTATAATTGAAGAGTTTCGGGGTATTCGACACCTCGAACTGAAGATGGACAACAGGTCGCTAGTGGTAGTCGGCCCGAATGGTTCTGGCAAAAGCGGCGTAGTTGACGCCATTGATTTTGCCTTGACAGGCAACGTCGCTCGTCTCAGCGGGGCGGGTACCGGAGGCATCTCGGTCGCTAAGCACGCTCCGCACGTGCATCAACGCGATAACCCAGCTGCCGCTAAAGTGACATTGACGTTTACACACGCCGCGACCGGACAGGTGGGCGTCCTTGCTCGTAGCGTCAAGGCGGCAGGGCAGTTCTCCCTTGAGCCCAATACGCCCGAATTGGCAGCCGCTGTCGCATGGGCCGCGCAGCATCCCGAACTGATCCTTTCGCGCCGTGAGGTCATCAAGTACGTCAACACAGAACCCGGCAAGCGTGCTCAAGAGGTTCAGGCCCTTCTCAAACTCGACCGTATTGACGAGACGCGCCGGCTGCTCAACACCGCACGCAACAAGACGAGCGCGGCCGCGAGAAGTGCGGATGACGCACTCAAGTCCGCGGACGATGCCGTCAAGCGCATCTTGGACATCAGTTCGTTGTTGCCAAGTGAGGTTGCAACTGCAGTCAATAAGCAGCGCGACGTGCTTAGTCTGCAGGCGCTGACATCCGTGACTTTCAATACAGACCTTAGTGCCGGGGTAAAAGTCGCGACGGATCGCGGCATCTTCAACAAGGCTTCGGCTAGTCGAGATGTCCAAGCTGTACGCAACTATCTGTTGGCGCACGACGATCTGGACGCTTCCGCGAGTGAACTGACGAGTGCGCTAGATGAGTTGGAGGCGGACCCCACTGTTCTTGATGCCCTCAGGCACCGCCTGTTGGTCGAAACTGGACTACCGCTAGTGACCGATGGCGTTTGCCCGCTCTGCGACTTGACGTGGCCAGATGCACAAGCACTACGTGAACACTTGGCCGGCAAGCTCGCCCGCTCCGAGGCCGCCGCTAAGCTGCATGACCGCATCGACGCGGCTGCGGACAACGTGGCACGGCGTCTTCGTAATGTGCGCGGACTTATCCAGACAGCGCAGCCGCACGCAGTCAACATGGGCCAGACCGCGCTGCAACAATCGTTTCTAGAGTGGTCGAACGACATCGCTGGATTCGAGGCGAAACTTGGCACACTGGAGTCGCTACGGCAGGAGGTAGAACGGCTCAGGGCCGACCCTCTAGCAACACCGTCGACGATGGACGTGGAGACGGATGCCCTTCGGGCGGCCATCGAAGCGTTCCCGGATCACACCGCTACAGAGTCGGCGCGGAGCTTCCTTAGCGTCGCCCAGGACCGTTGGTCTCAGGCGCGACAAGCCCGGGTAGTCGCTGCGAAGTCGACAGCGGCGCGCAAGGCGGCGACGGCCGTCTATGAGAAGTACAACGCCGTGGCAGATGCTGCGCTCACCACGCTCTACAAGACCGTTGAAGACGACTTCGGTGCTTTCTATCGGCAAATCAATTCAGATGACGAGTCATCGTTCACGGCTGGGCTATCGCCAACCGCCGGAAAACTTGACCTCGAGGTGGACTTCTACGGGCTCGGCATGTTCCCGCCGACGGCTTACCACAGCGAGGGCCATCAGGACGGTATGGGCGTTTGCTTGTATCTGGCGCTGCTCCGTCAACTCCTTAAATCAGACTTCCGACTCGCCGTCTTGGACGACGTCGTTACCTCAGTGGACGCAAACCACCGACAGCAGTTCTGCAAGCTGCTTAAGGACGTCTTCCCTGAAGTCCAATTCATCCTGACAACCCACGATGAAGTATGGGCCCGCCAGATGCAGTCGTCTGGCCTCATCACTCGGCGATCGCTGACTCGATTCCACGGGTGGACGGTAGACGCCGGTCCCCTCTACGGGCAGGACGGCGACTTCTGGAAGCACGTTGAAGCCGACCTGGCCAAGGACGACGTGTCCGGGGCGGCTCACAAGCTGCGACGCAACTTAGAGGCGTCGCTGTCCGACATCGCTGCTGGCATTCAGGGTCAGATTGTTTTCCGCGCCGACAACAACTACGACCTCTCGTCATTCTTCGCTGCTGTCAAGGGGCGACACGGCGATCTGCTCAAGAAAGCTACAGCGTCGGCGAACTCATGGAACAACGACGCGGCCAAGGAGCAGGTGCAGAAACTCAAGGCGAAGCGCGCCGAGGCGATGCTCGCGCAAGATGACGAGAACTGGGCGATCAATGCCCTCGTCCACAACAACGACTGGGCGACCATGAGCAAGGCTGACTTTTCGCCTGTGGTCGATGCCTGTAAGCAATTCTTGAACTTGTTCACCTGTAGTAACGCTACCTGTGACGGATGGATATATGTCCTCGGAATCCCCGGTAAGGAAGAGGAACTCCGCTGCTCATGCGGGACCTTTACCCTAAATCTGCGTAAGAAGTAGTGTCGGGAGTTCTTGGAAAGTTGGCCATCGTGCGCCCCGGTGCACGGATAATTGCTAGCCTGGTTGATGCCTTCCAAGTGGCAATCGAAGCAAGCGCTTACAGACCGGACAGATCGGCGAGCGCCGGGGCTCCGCCCCGGCCCCCCGGGCCTCGGCTCCGGGATGCGTAGACGGGCACCAGGGCGGTGATCCCGTCGCGTCGACCGTCCGGAGGTCAGCCACCCCCGGGGCCGGCCTGGCAAGGACCTACGGCCGCTACGCGGTGACTACGTCATCCCTGCCAGGCCGGCCCCGGTGCAGCTAAGCGACCCCCGGCCGACGCGACGGGATCACCACCCAGCCGGCAGGTGACGGGGGAGACCCCGAACCCCGGCCACGGGTGACACAGCGGGTGCCCGACGTCGACTTCGGGGCACAACCGGGGCACAAGAGATCCAGAAGTGACGGCAGTGACCGTCAAGAGCCGTCAGGGATTCTGGCTGTTCAGGCCCTTGTTGACCCCCGCCCCAGCGGTCGCTGAACCCCTCTACCTCCGCCTCATAATCCGTCGGTCGTGGGTTCAAGCCCCACCTGCCCCACAGGACGTTTTGGCTGCTCAGAGGCTTAAGGTGCTCACCCCAGGTGGTGGTCGCGGGCCGCTGAAGGTGGCCCTAGTCCGTGCCTGCCTAGACCACGTGCGGCCTCAAGCGCTGAAACGGTGACGTGCCGCCGAGGTCGCCGACGCAGCCCTGGCCAGCGCCGGTCTCGACGGCACCGACAGCAGCGCGGACGACACGGGCGG
>JAABUN010002250.1_pt1 | contig 35511 bp, 24 predicted proteins | sample 5559311 | NCBI WGS metagenome assembly JAABUN01 (sample SAMN10711877, study PRJNA513370) | rock metagenome | isolation source: Antarctica rocks | place: Antarctica: Victoria Land, Siegfried Peak sud | reverse complement strand
ACCGCGAACGGGCAACAACGTTGTCGGCTTCACGGTAGAGGCGGCATAACTCCTCGGTCGTGTGGTGCGGCTCCAGCCGCAATCGCTTGCTCATATCCGGTAGTCTACACCCGGATTCGGTATTACAACGCTATTTGGCGGAAATCTTCATGGTGATTTGGCGAAGTGGCTACGCACGCTCATGTCGGCATTATGGTGGAGGCAGCACGGGAAAGCCTCGTCATCGGCTCTCCGCTATGAGGGGTGCTGCGCCAAATATCGCTGAAGAAATGCGCCACAAAAGGTTCGAAGCAACAACTGTGTGCGCTCTTCTGCCGCCAATCCTGAAGCCCCGCCCCCCGAAACTCACCGTATAACTGAGCAGAAAACGCTTGACGGCATTAGCCCGAATCGCTTACTATATTGGGCAAGTGGCACAGCGTACACGGGGCGATAATTGGTAAGAATGAGGTCACCGGTTCAAGTCCGGTTCGGGGCTCCACTCTTTTTTCTGGGAGCTTAAGCTTTTCCTCGCTGGTATACTTCTCTCGTGCCATAACGCTTATTCACCTCATACGTAGGCGTATTCATACGAGAGTCGGTCCTTTATTTCTTGGTCTCTCAGCTTTGGTACTATGAGCGGTGACGAACTCACCCTTGCCCGTTCCTTCGTTCGCTCCAAGCCAAGACCTCTCGCACGATTAGAGCGATTTGCAGAGAAGTTGACAGGTTTTTGTGGCGCGGGCTGATGAAGCTTCACAGGTGATTTCGGTAACATGTCGGCTTGTCCCGGTGGCAGCAGGCAACCGCCGCAAACAGGCGAGAGGCCGAAGCCTCGCAGGATTGATCACCGAAATCCGTCGTGAAGCTTCATCAGCCCGCGCCACATAATCTTTCGCCTACCCCGCCGACTTCTCTGAGAACCGCTCTAAGAGCCTGTGTGGGAAGGCAGGAAGCAGTGCGGGAGAAGCGCAAACGACGCCGGTGGAACGGCGGGAACTCGTCCAAACCCCGTCATTCCTCCGGGCGAAAGCCCTTGGCTGCCTTCATGAACAGAGATGTTCACGGGCAACGAGCCGTTTTGCGTGCTAAAGGAGAAGGTGGCTTCAGCCCGCCTTCCGTCTACCGCGATATATGCAGCGATCATTGTGAACACTGAGCCACCGCTTTTGCGAGTCCCTGTATAGGCTTTGTCTATCCTTTATTCCGCATACGCTGCCAAAGATGACGATTTTCTCATCTTGTGGAACGATAATTGCTCAATGATCGAATTAGGAGAGGGGCGCGTAATGCTTGAACTGTGGGGCAGAGCAATCACGGGGCGTGGAGGAAGGGTAGATCAGTGGACACGCATATTCTAGTAGTCGAAGACGATTCGATGATGTCGAGGATGATTACGCTCCTGTTGAGCAGGAACGGCTTTCGGGTGAGTGGGATAGATGACCCCCGCATGGTGATGCCGCTGCTTGCGACGCAGCCGGTGGACCTCATGCTGCTCGACGTGATGCTCCCCCATACAGACGGCTTCACGCTCTGCGGGCAGGTGCGGCTGGCTCACCCCGATCTCCCGGTCATCTTCCTCACGGCCCGCGACCTCTCCAGCGACAAGGTGGATGGTTTGTACCTCGGCGCGGACGATTACGTCACGAAGCCCTTCGAGTCGTCGGAATTGATCGCTCGCATTCACACCGTATTGCGGCGGTACCGCCATATGGAGCAGCAACCCACGAGTAATCGCATTCGGGTGGGTAACTATATCCTCGATCTGGGCGATCTGTGCTTCACTAGCCCATCGCGCCCTTCGGGGGTGCAACTTACGCCCACCGAGATGAAAATTCTCGAACATCTGATGCGCAATCCGAACAACCCTATCTCCCGCGAGAAGCTGATCGGGCGCGTCTGGGACTACGACTATGTGGGCGAAAGCAACCGCATTGATGTGTACATCCGGCGGTTGCGCCAGAAGATCGAGCCACAGCCACAACGCCCCACGCTCATCCGCACCGCACGAGGAACCGGATATGTCTTCCACGCCGAAGCGTGACGCCCGTGCCTCAATACCCGGCGGCATAGCGGAACCCTCCCGCCTCGTTCGCGGTGTGCTCACCATGGACGCCGTGGGTGAACTGACGCCGCTGCTGCTCCAATTCGCCCGTCTCGCGTCGCAGGCCATTGCCCGTTGCCGATGTACCGTGCGCGTCTCCATCGGGGCGGAGGCATTGCACACCGTGCTTGCGCCCGATTTGAGCGACACTGCCCCGCGTGAATATCCCGTGGATACGCGCATCGCGGCATGGGTGATGCAGACGCAAACGCCCCTGCTCGTGCCGGACGTGGGAGCGGATGCTCATTTTCATAAGGGAGCGACTCGCGTATCGGGATCGGCGATCTGCGTCCCCATCGTCGTCGGGGACGCCATCTACGGCACGCTCAATGGCTGGCATCCGCACCCCGGCGTGTTTAACCCGCAGTCGCTGACACTGCTCACCACCTACGCCGCCGCGATGGCGCGGGTTGTCGAGCGGTCGCACCGTCGTACCCGTGAACTCGACGACGCCCGCCGCGCCTCCCTGCTCCTCGCGCTCACGCGGGCCGTGGCGGTTCCCGGCGATTCGATCCGCACGCTCGACGCGGTGATGCCGCTCCTGCTGGAAGTGATCCTTTGCGCGGCGAGCGTGCTCATCGTCGCGGGGGAGGGCGACGACCCGCCCGAATCGCACCTGTACACCAAACCCGCCACCGTTGTGCCAGAATCGCGGCTCCGCGCATGGGCCGAACGCGCACAGAGCGAGGAGCGGGAGCGAGTGGCGGGCGGGGGCGAAACACATGCACGCACGTACCACACCGCGCAGATGCATGTGTTCGCGGTGCCGCTGTGGATGGGCGAGGGCGTTCTCGGCATGGTGTACTACTTCCGCCCCGCGCCCTTCGACGCCGATGCTCGTGCAGTGCTGGTGGAGTGTAGCCATGCGGTCGGCGTGGCCGTCTACAACCGGCACCTCTACCGGCAGACGCTCGCCCGCGAGGAGCGCATCGAGGCGGTCTTCGCGCAAGTCACCGATGGCCTGTTGCTGCTCGACGAGTCCGGTACCGTCGCCCTCGATGCCAACGAGGCATTCTATCAATTGCTCCACATCCCGCCGGAGGCCGTGACCTTCCCTGTCCCCCTCGCGGAACTCGAAGCGCACTGGCTCGACGACCGCACCGAGGCGGGCGACACCGATCCGGAGGTATCGGGCCACTGGGTTATCCATCCCGACGAGACCCGCGAGCGGTTTCTCGAAGTCACCAAATCTCCCGTGCGGGTCGGCGACGCCCTGCACCGGCTCTACGCCTTCCACGACATGAGCGAGGCCCGCCGCACCGACCGGGCGCGAGTAGAGTTTATGGGCCTCGTATCGCACGAGTTGCGCAACCCCGTGGCCTCGATCTACGGCTACCTGGATATGCTCGCCGACGAGTCCACAGTGCCGCTCACCCCGTTCCAGCGCGAATGCGTCCAGTCCGCCCGCTTCGGGGTGCGCCAGTTGTGGCGACTCGTGGACGACATCACGGACCTGTTGGGGGCCGATCTCGGTCGGCTGATGCTCAACCGCCAGAGCGTAGATGTCGAGCGCGTGGTGGTGGAAGCGATAGACGCGCTCCGCCCCCTGCTCATCGCCAAGCGGCTGCATGTGGACGTGCGCACCGCCGCGCCGATCCCCGAAACGCTTGCCGATCCCATCCGTGTGCAGCAGATCGTCATCAATCTGCTCAAGAACGCGATTAAATTCGCGCCGCATGACACGCCCATTGCCGTCTCGCTCGACGCGGACGCGGGGGAGATACGAGTGCGTGTCTGCGATAACGGGCCGGGGGTACCGCCGGAGGACATGGAGCGCATCTTCCGGCGGTACGAGAAAGGGCCACAACCCGCGCAGCAGGATACATCGGGCATGGGCATCGGCCTCGCGGTGGTGCAGCAACTAGTGACCTCCCACGGGGGGCGTGTCTGGGTGGAGAGTACGCCGGGAGAAGGCAGCACCTTCGCGTTCACCTTGCCCATTGTGATTGTGGAGGAGTAGCGCGTTCGCGTCTGCTCTGCTTCCACCTCGTCGTGTCACCACTGCGGCACGCACTCCTTAACCCACACAGCCCCTACGCCACCGACGTTTTCCTTTGCCATACATCGAATCTTGTCAAAGGGCCACATCGCACGCAGAGGTGCAATGCTTCGACTATGCATACGGGTCCGGTATTAGCCCCTTCGTGTGCGCCTGTTGACCCGGACGCCGCACGTGCTGCCCCATTGCGATCCCGCGTCACCTGCCCGCCGCCCGGTTATAACCGGGTAGCAGGCAGGTAGCGCAGTCATCATCCGCCGCTACGCCGCACGGGGGCGGGGCGCGGCGTTTCCGTGACGGCAAGCGGCACCCCCCCTACAGGGGCGGTGGGGGTGGGAGCCTGCTGGCGGCTCACGCCGGTGGGTACGAAATTCGGCGGCACGAAGGTATACGCCGCTTGCATCGTGGTGCTCTGCCCGTTCGGGTTCGTGACGATCACGTCCACCGTACCCGCCGCGTGCTCGGTCGTCGTGGCGGTAATCGTCGCGTTGTCCGTCACCTGCACCGCCGTTGCCGCCGCGCCGCCGAAGGTCACAGTCGCGCCCGACTGGAAGTTCGTGCCGGTGATCGTCACTCGCGTGCCGCCTGTCGTGCTGCCACTCGCGGCGGAAAGTCGGCGGGACACGGGCGAGCTACCGCTGCTTTCCGGCCCCGCCATGATCGCTGTTGTGGTCGGGCGAACCGGGATCGCCGTCGCGGTCGGTGTTCGCGTCGCGGTCGCGGTCGCGGTGAGCGTAGAGGTGGATGTCGCGGTCGGTGTTCGCGTCGCCGTCGCCGTCGCGGTGGCTGTAGCGGTGCTGCCGCCGAAGTACGCCTTCACCACCTGATACGCGGGCTTGTTCTGCACCTCGTAGTCGTGGCTCTGGGGGCTGACATCGGCGCGATAACTCCACCACCAGAACATCCCCCCCGCGAACCACGGGGTTGTCGCCCACGCCTGGAACAGAGCTTCGTAACAGTCCGCCTGCTCCTGATGGTCGAGTGTGCCGTAGTAGTAGGCATCCCACGGTGCTCGCGCCGCGCCGTCCACGCTGCGATAGCCGCCCTCGGTGAACAGCACCGGCTTGTTCCATCGCTGCTGGAAGGGCAGGATGCGCGTGTCGCGCCAGTAGTCCCACCGGGCCTTCATACCCGCCACCGTGGGCGTGTTCGTGCTCGCCATGTCGAAATAGGCGGAGATACCGAGGTAGTCGAGGGAGTCCCAGAACGGCACGTCCGGGTACTCCTCGTTGAAACCCTCGCCGCCCCAGTTGGCACTGTAGGTGAGCTTGCCGCTGTAGCGGCTGCGCAGGTTGGCGATCAGCGACCGCCAGCGGGCCTCGTATGCAGGGTTTGTGCTCACCGTGATTAGCTCGGCCCCGATGCAGAAAAGGGTCGCGTTCTCCGCAATGGCGATGTCCAGATAGTGATTGAGAAAAGCGCGGTAATTCGTGAACCATGTGTTTATATCGGCGGGGTCAATCATCGCCCGCCACACGCCGTTCTGCGGATCGAGGTGCGGCTTGAGGACGACCTGCAATCCTCGCGCCTTCGCCTCGCGGATGGCGTAGCGCAGCGAGTCGTCCGTGGCGGTGCTGGCCGTACGGAAGATGACCGCACTAGACTCGCTCGTCTGGAACTGATTCGGCACGAACGTCACGCTGGTCGCGCCCGCGTCCGCCAGTTGCTGCAACGCGCCCGCGCTCTGGAGATAGTCGTTCTCCCCGTACGCCGGCATGGAGAAGTTCTTGAACTGCCAGTTCACGGGCGACGCCGCCCGCACGGGCATGGCGGGCAGCCCCTCCACCGGCACGATGGTGGCGAGTACCACCGCCGCGAGCACGAGCAATGCGACGGGGCGTGCAACGGTGAGCAATCGTCGGGTATTCACAAGCAACTCACAATCTCGTGACGGCGGCGCGGTAGTGGGTCGCCTCCAGGGCCGAAACGCCGGGATCAAGCCAGAGGATCACATTGCCGTGGATAGTGATGGACTGCTCCGCGCCCACGCGCCGGAACCAGTCTGCCTTCGTTTGCAGGGCCGCGTCGTCGGCGAACACGAGGATACGCCCGCCGCTCGGCTCCACACCGGGGATGCGGAAAGCCCATACCTCGCGCTCGGTCGTGGGGGCACCGCTCGGGCCGCGCTGCACCATCGCCTCCTGCCGCAAATCCGTCATCGGGAGCCGTGAGGCGCGGAACGACGCCGTCACCGCATCCCCCGTGAGCGGCACGCGCACCGCCCTCGCGCCGGTGACATCCCCGGTTACACTCGTCGTGCGCGTCACCGCCCCCGCGCCCACCGGCTCGATCCCCGCGACGCGCCCGCCCACGAGCGGCACGGCGAGTGCCAGTGCCAGTGTCAGTGCGAACAGGGCGCGAACATTGCCCCGCGCCGCGCCGCCGCGTATCCGTTGCCAGAATCGTACCATCGTCTTCTCTCCTGTCCGGCGCGACCTGTCTGCACGTTCGCGCCGCTACGCTTCGCTACAATCAACCGCCCGTTGCGAGGAGCGGCGGCAGGCAACCCGCGAGCGGCGCATCGTTTGCCTGCCCCGACCCCGCGAGCGACGCCGCCACGAGCGTGCCGGAGATACTGCCGTTGGTGAAGAGGATCGCCGCCCCCGGTGCCAGCACGCTCCCCTCGATCCCCACGCCCTCCATGAGCAACGCGGTCGCCTGCGGGAAGTTGAACAGCGTGTGGGCGGCGTCGGTGCCGGTGAGCGCGATGCCCATGTTGCGCATCTGCCCCTTCGCGCCCGTGACGTTGACGAGGGCGGTCGCGCCGTAGGGAACGCGCACCGTCAGCGAGTTTGCCACCGCGAGGTCGTCGCCGCGCACCGTGAAGACATTCAGCCCCGGTGCCGTCCCGACAAGCATGATCTGCCCGTACTCCACCCGCACCGCCGCCGTGTTGGGCAAGGCGGCGTAGGCATCCGACAACCCGCGCAGGTCGGCGGGAGCGGTGGCGACGCGGTAGAGCGCGGGGCCATTCCGGTAGTCGCCCGATACGAACGTGACATTCGCCAGTATTCCCGGCCCCTCGGAGACCGCGTCGCCATTGACCGCGCCGCCCCGGAAGTTGAGCACGTCGCCCACGATCAGGGTGTCATCGCGGGGGCGATCCGGCGCGAGGGCGGCACCCACGCTCACATCGGTGAGCGTCGCCCGCCCGCCGACCACGAGCCGCCCCGCCGTGCGCGTGCCGCGCTGTACGAGGTCGCCCGTTACGAACACATTCGCGTCCGACGCGACACCGAGCGGGCTTGCCGCACACCCGCCCGTCGCGCCGAGGGGCGGCGCGAGCGTGCCGGAGGAAGCAGCGACCCCGAAGGAGGCCGTGACCATGATGACGACAGCGAGAAGATAGCGGTGTACCACGACGACGCTCCTTTCCATCAAGTCCCTGTGATCGCTCATGGTTCCACCGTGACCTGTCCCACATACACCGTGCGCACCGCGTTCGACGAGAAGGTGAGGCCGATCTCGTTGTACACACCCGGCTCCGCGAGTTCCCATGTGATCTCCGTCCACCGTTCCGGAGGCACGACCTGCGTGTAGTCGTCGTCGTGCCACTGCCAGTTGCGGTCGAACCCGACCATGCCGATGCGGGCTTCCGCATTGGGTTTCGTCGTCTCGACGTAGACTTGCGCCCGCACCCGCGTCACGCGGCCCTCCTGACGCACCGTGACGAGCGAATCCGGTCGCCCCACCGCGAAGCGCAGCGTCGGGTGTCCCTCGAAGGTCTGCGTGGTGCTCGTGGAGACCTGCGCCCCCGGTGTCAGGCCCGCACTACCCCGCGCCCCCCAGCCCTCGGTGCCACCCGCGAAGCGGTACACCGTCGCGTCGCTCGCCACGGTTCGTTCCGATGAGACCTCCTTGCGAGCGCGGTAGACCTCGGTCTGCTGCCCCTCGAAGCCGTTCGGCATGCTGTACACCCGCTCGTAGTAGCGCGGGATGAGGGTGCTGCCGAACTCGGCGCGGAGGCGCTTACCCAATGGGCCGACGCCGCCGTCCAGCACGATCACGTCGAAGAAGCGGTCGGAGATCGCCTTGCGGTACGCTTCCATGTCTTTCAGGTTCTGATACTCGAACGAGAAGGGGTCGTTGATCTGCTCCCACCGCACGATGCCGTACAGGTAGTAGCGTACGGCAGAGTCGTCGGTGAGTACCGCCCGCGCCCCGGTGGCCTCGCGCCGGATCGTGCTTACGGCGGGGTTAAGGTTCGGGTAGTGCGTGAGCAGCCAGTTCGCGTTCAACAGCGAAGAGCCGAGCAGCACCGGCACCACCACCACAGCGGCAAACACCGCGCCGAGCGTGCGCCGCGAGACGCCGAGCGGCTTGCGCTTCGCACGCTCCCGGAGAATCTCCACGAGCGGCGCGAACAGCAGGGCAAGCAACGCGACCGCCAACAGCACGAGCGACCCCGCCTGCCGCAGGCGGTCGAAATCGGGCCGTGCGGACAGCACGCCCACGCCCGTGATGAGTGCCGCGACCGTTACCGGCACCATCACGCCCGCCGCCAGCAACGTGGCGACGGCCCGCCACGAGAGGCGGGGCATCGCCGCCAGCGACTTGATATTGAAGATGCGCTCCACAGTCGGGGCCAGCGCGTATGCCGCCAGCGGGGAGAGGAAGAAGATCAGGTAGATCGAGTGCTTCCACCAGTCGGCGTCGGCGCGGGTGGCGGCCTGCGCACCGAGGATCACCGCAGCACCGCCGACCGTGATAAGCCGCACGGGCCGCGAGACCGCCCGCCACCCGAACGCCGCGAACGCCGCGAGTGCCCACAGCTCCGGGCGCTGCTCCACGTACTCGCGCAACGGCACGGGGCTTTTCAGGTCGGTGTAGCTCGACGAGAAGTGGAGCAGCGCAAGCAGCGCCGTGTGGTAGTACGCGAAGTAGGCCGCGCACGCGAGGCTGAGCGGTGCCACGAACCACACCACGTTCCGCAGCGACACGCGCCAGTTCTTGCGGGGGGCAACCATCAGGTAAAGGCAGATGAACGGGAAATAGAGGGCCACGATATACTTCGAGAGGAACGCCGTGAACAGCACGGCGGCGGCGGTGAGCAGTACCCACCGGCGCGACCGCTCCCGGAGCGTGGCAAGCAACGCGACGCCGCCCATGAAGGCCGCACCTGCCATGAGGTCGTACGTGCCGAACCGCCCGACCGCGATGGCGGTAGGGAAGGTCGCCATGACGAGGCCCGCGATCAGGCCCGCTGTCCAGCGGCTCGCCTTGAGGTGCGGCGGGGCCAGATGCGCCGCCAGAAACGCGGTCGGCACCACCATCGAGGCACCGAGGATCGCGGTCAGGAGCCGCACCGCCCCGATCCCGCCCATCATGTCCGCCGCCCCCGCCATCAGCGGCCAGAGGTACGAGCCGTAGGCCCAGTAGAGGTAGTAGGCGTACACCTCGCCGCCCTCGATCAGGTGCCGCCCCGTGAGGATGTACGTCCCCTCGTCCATGAAGGCACTCTGCAAGTCGAGGAACAGGGCGCGGAGCGTGAAGCCGCCGAGGACGAGCGCACCGAGGGCGACGACAACGGCGATGCCGCGCCCCCCGATGGCGGCGCGTTCATGCGCGACGGACGGTGCATCGGCGCGGCGGGAGCGCGTCCCGGTCAGCGACGCTGGCGTGATGTGGTGGGTGTGGTCATCCATCGCGGTTCTGTCCTCCGATCTTGAACTTGCACTTGCGTGGGCGGGAACGCCCGTCCCCGTCACGGCGACGGGATGGGCAACGAGTCGCAACGGGGCGAGCGCGAACACGAGGTTGCGGCTCACGGCATAGTTGAGCGATGCGGTGACGAGGATGGCGAGCAACCCCGCCACGAAGTAGTGCGTGAAGGGGGAAACGAGGGCAAAGACGACCTGATTGACGATCAGCGTGGAACATACCATCGCGTTAAACCGGAGCAGCCGCCGCCCCGTGGCGGCGAACGAGACGTGCGACTCGCGGCGGTCGCGCCATGTGATCGCGTCGCTGAGCACGAAGTTGATCTGCGCCGCGACGAGGAACGCAATCAGGTTCGCCACATTGGGCTGCACGCCGCCGCGCACGAACGAGACGAGGCACGCCTGCTGGAAGGCCGCGCATGTCCCGCCCACGAGCGCGAAGCGCACGAGGCGTGGTACGCGCTCGATGGATACCGCCAAAAACCGCATGACTCTCTCGCTCCTTACCGACACCGTGTGCCTGCCACGGGGGATTGACACATTCCCCCGGTCTGGATAGTTCGCACGGCATGGATGGCGCGATGTTCCCGCCCTCTTGCCACGCTGCGGTGTCTGGAAACAGATTCGCCTCTACCAAAATCCGAGATCGGGGAGGGCGCGATGCTCGCGCCCCCGCAGCAGTCGTCCGGGCTAGTGCAGCGTGTGCCGATCCATGTGCCGCAGGGCCACACCCACGCGCATCACCATCGCGCCCACGAGCAGCCCAAGCACGACCAACGGAAACGTGAGCGTGTCCGACGCACCGCGTCCCGTCACGGGCATCGCCACCGGCACCTGTGTCGCCGCCGGTGCTCGCGTCGCCACCGGCACCGGCGTCGCCGCCCGTGCGGTCGCGGGAACGCCCATCTCAAGCGGCGGCGCGGCGGCGTCAGGCACAGGCGTCGCGGCGGGCAACGGCGCGGCGGCGGTAGCAACGGGCATCAGCGTCGCGGCGGGCGACTGCGCCGGGATCGCGGCAACGGCGGTCGCATTCGCGGGCATCAGCGGGGCGGCTGGCCCCGGTGCCTCGCGCACCGCCACAGGCTGGCCTGCCGTTGGGGTTTGCACGTCCACGAAGGCCCGCACCGTGGTCGCGTTCAGCACGTAGAGCGAGTACGCCGTGTTCGGAGCAAAAGTCACGGTACTGAGGAAAACGTTGCCCGCCTGCATTGCCGCCGGTCGAATTTCGAGGTCATACTGCCGCGCATCGAAAGCCCGATACGGCGTCGCCTCGTCGAAGGCAGTGCCGGAGAAGAGCTGCTCCCCGCTCCGCGCCGCCACGTCGAGCGAGGGGGCAAAAAGCGAGGCGTGGATCACTCGCGCTTTCGCCTTGCCGTCGGTGGGCGGCGCGGTGGCGTCGTCCACGAGCAGCCAGCGCATGTCCACGAGGAAGCCCACGGCAACCACGGTGAGCCGCGCATTCGCCGCGATGTTCACGTCCTCCACCGTGGTCAGCGGGCGACCCGCACCGGGGCGCACCCCATTCACGAAGACCTGAAAGGTGTGCCTGCCGGTTGCAACAGGCAGGTACGCGCTCGCTTGCGTGAAGCCGAGAGAGGTAACTACCTGAGTACCATCGAGATACACGTCAATCGGCGGAGTATCGCCGGAGCCATGAATCAGGCGTACCCGCGCCTCTCCCTGCGCCGCTACGGGTGCGGCGGCAAACCCGCATGTTGCCAACAACCCGACCGCGAGTGCTGCAATGAGCCAGACCTGTCGTTTCATCGTCCCATTCTCCCTTACCATGCGGAGGCTCCCGCCCCCGAATCACACATTTATCCGCCCGCGCCTACACGGGGAGCGGCGTTACTGATCCGCCCCCACATTCGGGAACATGCCGTCCATGTTCCCGTTCCATGTGCGGTACATCACCGTGAAGGTCGCCCCCGATGTGCGGGACACCTGCGTCAGCTTCTGCGGCACGCCCGTATCGAGATTGGCGTCGAGCGTCACATCCACGTCACGGCTAGGGTCATACCAGCGCAAGGCAGCGGTGACGCCGCTCGTCATCGCGCCGTTTGCTACGTCGGCGTGCGGCAGCAGGGCTTGCACCTGCGCGTACGCCCCCGGTTGCGACTTCACGGGGTTCCACTTGCCGTTCGGCATCCGCTGCCACGTCTCGTTCGCTTCCGTGATGCGCTCCGAGGTCTGGCTGCCGCTCGCGGTGTGGTAGGTCGTGTGCATGTAGACGCGGGGCTTGCGCGTGCCGTCACCAAGGTCGAAGCGGGCATTCGCCACGACGCGGGTGCCGTCGCGGTACAGGAGATCGGCGTCGAACTGCCCCGTGCGCACCGCCGCCTCGGTCGTTGCCACGCGCTCCCGCGCCGAGAGCGTTGTAGGAGCGGCAACGGAAGGGATGGGCCGCGCCTGAGCCTGAAGGGCGGCGTCGCTCACGGGGGCGGGAGCGACCGTACCCAACGCCCGGTGCAACTCCGACACGATGTTCTGCCTTGCGGCGTCCGGGAGAGCGTCAGGGGTCGAGCGGGCCGGGGCGGGCGCGAACCCGGAGCCAAGGATCACCGCCGTGAGCAGCAGGCCGACCGAGGCCGGGAGCAGCAGCGCGAGCCGCTTGCGCGTGAACGGGTGCCGGGTACGCGGTATGAACTCACGGTAGATCACGGTGTCGTTCTGCACGGTGCTTCCCCTTTCCAGAAGTCGTCCCGCTAGCGAATGGTGCCGCTAGCAATCGTCCGGTAGCAGTCGTCCCTCGTCACAAGCAAGGACGCGAAACGGTCAACGCGGCGGGTTATGCCAGAGATCGGGCAGGGCGTCCGCATAGAGCGCGGTGCTGAACCAACCCCATTCCTGAATGTAGATGTCTCGCGGGTCGCCCCAGAAGATGCCGACACTGTCCTCGTACACCCCGCCCACGACCTGCGCCGCATGGAGCACATTCGCACTCGCGGGGTCGAGGGTGAGCAGGGCCGCGACCGCCCCCGCAGTGCCGACCATGCTGTGACCGGCCTCCGCCACGTCGCCGTTGTGGGCGTATACCGCACTCACGGTGTTCTTGCGCGTGCCGTCCGCGTCGAGCACGCGGTTCACCTCGTCCTTCAGGAAACCGGCCTGATTGAGGTAGACGGCAGCCCGTCCGTCGCCCGACCAGCGGGCGTCGAGTGCGACCCGCCAGTAGGTGCGCGGCGCGTCGAAGCTGTAGCGCGTGGTATCGCTGCCCGCGAATACGAGCGGTACCAGCGCACCCGTGTCGCGCTTGAGGCCCACCCAGTCGGGCGGCAGGCCCGCCGAGCGGTTCGCGCCGAGTGCCAACGCCGACGCCTCGAACAGCACGCGGTAGCTGGAGTCAATCGCGCCGCGCCAGTTGTGATCGGGGTCGGCCTCGATGAAGATGCGATACGCGGCGGGCGAGAAGTAGCTGGGATTCAAGGCGATCTCCGGCGTTTGCGTCGCCCAGTTACCCGCCGTCACGTACGGCAACCCGTTCACCGTCACCACCTCGTGTTGCCAGATGCGTGCCACGACCTGCCGCCCCGCGTCGGTCATCGCGCCGTCTTTCCACCGCTTGCCCCCCATCAGCAGCGCAAGGGCGATGTCGGTATCCGCGTCGGTGGCGGAGTTGGCGTCACGCACGGTGCCGTTGCGCCACTGCCACGCGAACAGGCCGTTCGCGTTCGTGAGGTTCGTGCGCGTCCATGTCCATGCGCGGTCGAACGCGGCGCGGTCGCCCATCCAGACCGCCCGGAGCATCGCGTACGACTGCGCCTCCGAGGTCACGGTGCCGTCCGCCGCGTGCCACGCCCCGCCGCGCTCGAAGCGTCGGGCCATCGAGGCCGCGCCCTCCGACAGGAGCGCACGCTCGGTCGCGCCCGCCTTGTCCACCTTCCACAGCTCGATGATCTGCTGCGGGTGCAGGTGCGACGTACCGCGTACCGTCTCCCCCCACCGCTTCACGAGGTGCGCGTTGTTCAGGGCATCGGCGGCGATGCGGTTGCCGCTTGCGGCGAACTGCTCGCGCAGATCGGGCGTGATGATGAGATAGTCCACGGTGCGCCAATCGTCCCGCAGCACACCGATGCGAATCGCGGGGTCGGACGTAACCTTGTACAGGCTGTGCGCGGCGGGAAAGGCGACGCCGCCGAAACCGGGATCGCGCAGGTCCGTCCAGAAGTCGTCGCGGGTGACGATCACGCTCTCCGGGGGTACATTCGCCTTCACCCACGTGACCGCGTCGCGGCCCGCCACGTCCGGTTGCTCGGCGTAGAGGGGCAACAGGGTGCCGGATGCCATGTAGCCGACTACCAGCAGGGCCGGGGCCGCCACCGCGAAGACCCGCGACGCGACAGCAGGCAGCCGTCGGGCGGGCGACGCGAGCATCACCGCCACGTTCAGGCACAGGAAGGGAATGGCGAACAGGATGCCGCTGTTGAACACCGCCCCACCACGGGCGAGGTAGAGGAGCGGCAGCAGGCCGAGCAGCCCCGCCACGAGGGCGCGACGGTCGCGGGCGTTGCGGTCACGCAAGCGCCAGAAGCCGATACCGCGCAGCAGGTTGAGCGCGACCGCCACCGCCCCGCCCGCGAACAGCAGCGGATCGCGCACGAACCAATCGGTGCGTGCAAGTTCCCAGAACTGGTTGCCGAAGTTGAACAGGCCACCGCCGGGGCGGTTCACTTGCCACCAGAAAGCGTCGAGCAGGGACGCACTGCTGTTCTCGTAGCCGTTCACGGACGAGAACTGCGCCACGCCCGTGGGGAAGAACTCGCCCTTGAGCGACGCGAACAGGGGATACCAGCTCATCACGGCGGCGGAAACCAGCAGCCAGCCGCCGATGCCGAACGGCCCCTGATGCGTGCGCCGTTGCCGCAGCGCGATATACGCAAACACGGGCAGCAGCACGAGGGCAATCCCGCTCGTCAGTGCCGCGATGCCGTAGCAGATGCCGCTCAGGACGACGCGGCTGAGCCGTCCCCACCCGTCGAGCAGCAAGTTCAGGCTCAACAGCAGCCAGAAGACCATGATTGTGTCGAGCATCACGAGACGCTGGTAGTACAGGGCCAGCGGCGAGAGCGAGAACAGCATCCCCGCGATGGCCGCTATCGGGATCGTGCAGCCGAGCTTGCGGGTCACGCGGTAGAGCAGCGGCACGCTGCCGAGGTGCAGGAGCAGCATCAACACGCGCCCGCTGTCCACCGCCCCACCGAAGGTGTGCGGGCCGCCCGTCGCGCCCATCCACGCCGCAAGCTGAATCCAGCCCGCCGGGGCATGGTCGTACACGAAGGTGTACGGCGTCAGTTGCGCCTCGCGGATCACCGCCCACGCCTGCGACACATACAGCCCCTCGTCGCCGGTGAAGGTCTGGGCGGGGTAGTGGAACATGTTCCACCCCTGCGCCACGAGGCCGAGCGCGATCAGCGCGTAGATCACGAGCGAATCGCCCGATAGACGCGAGAGGCGTCCCTGTACCCGCGTGAGCGCGGTGCCACTCGGCTTGCGGATCGTCCCCGTCGGCACCGCCGTGATGTGCGAGTCTCTCATGACTTCTCATCTCCCTTATGGATGTCGGCGACGCCCGATACGCCCGTCGGAACTGCGAGGGACAACGCGCCCTGTCGGTGCGCCCCGACATGCTGTGTCTTCTCCCATGTGTTCACACGCAGGATTTGTCGCCACATCGCCCGCAGGGCGGCGTAGCCAAGCATGTACTGGTAGGGGAGATAGGCGACCGCCATGCGCAGAAAGGTGCGCGTCGTGGGCTTGAGGCCGTGTACCGTCGTGAACTCGTGCAGCCCGATCAGGCTGATGGCGAGCTGGATAATTACCAGATAGAACGGCAGGCTGCTGAGCATCGCCACGAACACCGGCACGCGGGCGTAGAACATCATCCAGATGCTCACCGGCAGGTAGAGCATCGTCAGGGCTTGCAGCAGCGGGAAGGCGAGGGTGTAGCAGGCGAGCAATCGCTGCGGCCACGTCGGCAGGCGCATCCAGTCGCCCTTGCCGAGTACTTGCAGGAAGCCCTGATTCCACCGCGTGCGCTGCTTGATGAACTGCGACTCCGAGGGCGGCGTCTCCTCCCGCGTCACGTAGGCGTCGTCGTACAGCACACGGATACGCACCCCCGCCGCCGAGAGCCGCACCCCCACGTCCGCGTCCTCGGTGAGGCAGTGCTGATCCCATCCACCGAGGCGCGTCAGCACGTCGCGCCGCATGAACACGGTGTTGCCGCCAAGCGGCACCATGTTCACCGTGGCGTGGTAGTGCATCCGGCTCTTGAACCAGAAGAAGTATTCCAGCACATTGAGGCTGCTGAACCAGTGGTCGTCGTAGTTCATCAGTTGCACGCCGCACTGCACCACTTCGGCACCCTCGCGGGTCATCACGGTGTTCACCACCTGGAGGATGTCCCGGTGCGGCTCGTCCTCGGCATCGAAGATCGTCACCACATCGCCCGTGGAATGCGCGAGGCCGACGTTCAACCCGTGCGGCTTGTTGATCGGCGGGTCGTCGAAGGTAAGCAGACGCACATGCGTGATCCCTTGCGCCCGCAATTCCGCGAGTTTCTCATTCACCACACCGATGGTGCCGCTGTCGCCCGCCTCGATCACGAGCAGTACCTGCACGAGGTCTCGCGGGTAGTTGAGGTCCACCGTGTGCTGGATGGTCTCCCGGATCACCTCCTCCTCGTGGCGGGCGGGCAGCAGCACCGTGAAGCTCAGCCGGGGCTTCACGTACTGTTCCGGCACGCGGTTGCGACCCTGCCGCTCCTCGTTCTCCCACGCATGGAGCATCAGCACGGCGGAGTAGACCGCCTGCGCGGCAAGTACCACCGATCCCACCCCCACCAGCACGTAGATCAGCGTCATCGCACCCCCCCTTCGGCGGGGTGCGTCGTGGAGTGGGCAAGGGCGAGATGCAGCGGTGCGTGAACGAACGGGCGAACGATCATCGGGCCGGGTCCTTCCTCGTGCGTCGGACACGACGGTGCGCAGCAGTGGTGGATACCACTCCAGTGAACCGAATGGGGACATACAGGTCATATGCGGGCGATGGAACCACCGCGAGGTGCGGCGGGTGGAGCATGTGATGCGAGACGGCGATGCGGGGATGCTCCAGTACAAACCAGCGTCGTGACGACTGTTCCACGACCCAAAGGGACAATACCACCGAGAATACGAATATGCAAAGGGTTACGCGAAGTATTACAAACTTTTCATTTATCGTGAACACGAGTGAATGGGAAGAAGCAGACACTTCTCTCCGTGGTATATCATCCAACTTCGCTCGACTGATGGAAAACCACATACAAAATGAGCGAGGCAGATTTCTAGAAGCGCAATATTGTTAAAAAAACAGTATGATTTTTACGTTGGGTTAAACGGGTATGGGCGATGAAATCGCCGTAGAACGAGCGATGCACCGCCCGACAACCCTATCGCCGCCTGCCGCTACCTGCCCGCATCCACGCTCAGGAGAACCGACCGCGATATGCGGGCATCATCGCCGCCCGCTTGAAGGCGTCGAGCGCGGAGAGCGAGGTGTTGACGCGCCAGTCGTTCGCTTGGCGGCTGTGGTCGTGGAACCAGACGACGCCGCGCACGAGGGGAAAGCGCGTGGGAATGTCGCGCATGAGGGCTTGGGTGATCCATCGCGCCTTGCTGCCGCCCGCCTCCACCGCGCCCAGTTCGGAGAGCATCAGCGGCTTGTTCGTGAGGCGCGTCGCCGCTTCGTACACGGGGGTGAGCACATCGGCGCACTCGGCCCACCGGCCCCACGTCTCGCTCGTACCCCAATTGAACACGCTCGTCCCGACCCAGTCCACGTACGCATCGCCGGGATACAAGGCATCGAGGGGCGGCAGCGTCGGGGCGAAGGCGTTCGGTGCCCAGACCCAGCGCACATTTGTGGCCCCCTCGCGCCGGAAGATGTCCACCACGTACCGCCACATCGCGGCGTACTGTGGCGTCGTGTTGCCATTCACGCCGGGGGACCACGGATACCAGTCGCCGTTCATCTCGTGCGCCAAACGGATGAAGATCGGCTTGCCCCACGCCGCCACGTCCCGCGCCCAACCCGTGATGAAGGCGTCGTACTCGCCGCCGAGGATGCGAGCAAGCGTGAAGGCCGGCTGATTCGGCCCGATGATCGTGTGGTCTTTCGGTTCCCACGTGAGCATCGGCATGGCACCGCGCTCCGCGATCAGGTCGGCGTGGCTCCGGTTAAAGTTGCCGCCGTACGCCCAGTCAAGGTACCACCCAACGAGCGCGGGAGTGCGCCCCACAAGGCCCACGTAGCGATCAATGCGCCCGCCATCGTCGCGGTCGCCCTCTATGTACGCCCCTAGCGCGATCCCGTCGCCCGCGTCCCAGCTCAATGTCTGCGCCGCAACCCGCGACGCAACCGGGGATGCGAGCACGCCGACAGCCGCCGCCGCGCCCCCCGTGAGCAATGCTCGACGGGACAGACGGGCCGCGAATGGCGGCGTACCGGGAGGGTGAGAGCGGTTGTCGGTACTCATAGCGTCACACGACCATTTCCGTGACCCGTCGCGCACGAGCGCAACGCATTGCAGATTGCCAGTGTATGGGAGCGATGGCGCACATACACTATACACAATGTGCAAGTTTCCTGCCACATCAACGGCGGTGACGGTAGGGCGTATGCGTTCTCCCACCGAAGGTCGTTGCAGGGCCAAATGCGCCCCTCCCCCCGGCCCCATTAGGGGGAGGGACACATTTCGTTGAGGACACACAAGCTCCAACGGTGACGGCGTTCCCCCTCCCTCGTCCAACGAATAGATGAGGGAGGGGGGAACGCCATCACCGCCGGGGCGGGGCCGGGGCGGGACTGATACCACCGGCGGGAGTGGGCGGTGCAGGGCGGGGCGGCTGTCCCACCGCTGTCGGCGCACCCGGCAACATCCCCGCATAGAGTGCCGAACGTGCCACCTGCCGGTAAGCGTCGAGGGAGCCGGACGAGGTGGTGACGCGCCAATCCGCCTCCTGCTCGTGCTCCTTGTTCTCGTGGAACCAGTTCACGGCCCGCACGCGGGGCATATGCAGGGGAATCTCCGCCAGAAAGGCGGAGCGAATCCACTCCCCCTTGTCGCCGCCGAACTCCGACGATCCCGTCTCGGCGATCATCAGCGGCCTCGCGGTGATCTCCTCCACCATGCGGTACGACCGTGCGAAGAGCGTGAGCATACTCGTCCACCCCTCGCCGGGGAGGTTAGTACCCCGGTTGTAGCCGTCGAGCGCGACCCAGTCCACGTAGGCATCGCCGGGATAGAGGTCACGGAGCGGCGTCAGGCCGGGATAGTGGTAATTCGGCGACCAGACCCAGAGCGCGTTTGTGGCCCCTTCCTCGCGGAAGATGGCGTGCAGGTGTCGCCACGCCGCCACGAATTCCGCCGACGTGTTGCCGTTTACGCCGGGGGACCACGGGTACCAGTCGCCGTTCATCTCGTGTGCGAAGCGCAGGTAGAACGGCTTGCCCCATCGCGCCGCCCCCCGTGCGAAGCGGCGAACATAGGCGTCGTGGTCGCCCGCCGCGATGCGTCGCGGGGCATACGCGGGAGCCGCAGCCCGCCCCCGCCGCCAGTCGAACGGCTCCCACGTCACCATCGGCATCGCCCCCCGCGCCGCGATGGCCTCCATCCCTTCGGTGTAGAAGTCCGGGTGCGTCCAGTCCACGTACCACAGTGCCGTGGCGGGTGTCTTCCCCGTGAGCGCGGCGAACTGATCGAACGCGCTCATGTCCCACGGCGTTCCCGGTACCCATACTCCTAGCGCGATTGGTGCGACAGATGCCGCCTCGACGACCGGCAATCGCCCTGCGAGGTGCACGAACGGCACCGCAAGCGACGCCTTCAACAGCGTACGACGTTGCATAGAGACCCCTCTCTCCCAATTCTCCCATTGGCGTGCGGGCGTCCTTGCCCCCAATGAAGCCGCACCGCCGCCACCCTAGCAGCATTCTTCCGATCAGTCCAACTCTCCCGCCTTCATAAAAACTGCCAGATCAGCCATTCATCCTTCACTGTTTGCCCTACCCCAGTGTTTGTATATGGAGTACGAGCACAGTTCTTTGCCCCCATTATGTCCGGTACCGGGTGCGAAGTGACAGTTTTGTCATAACAGTACATGTGGGCCTACGTATTGCACTGTTACTCCTGTACTCTTGGCACGTACCGCCTTTTGTGCCAAGCACACGTATCTCGCGTCCGTTTCCGCCGCCGAGGAGAAAACCTATGTCCGACGCCGCATCGTCTGCCCTCCCCCCTGTGCGCGTGAGCGTGGTCATCCCCACCCTCAACGAGGCCGAAAACCTCGCGCATGTGTTACCGCGTATCCCGTCGTGGGTGTACGAGGTAATCATCGTGGATGGTCGCTCCACCGACGATACCGTGGCGCAGGCACGGAAATTGCTCCCCTCGGTTCGTATCTGCCTCGAACCGCGCCGGGGTAAGGGCGTAGCCCTGCAAACCGGGTTCGCCGCCGCACGGGGCGACGTGATCGTCGCGCTCGACGCCGACGGCTCGACCGATCCCGCCGAGTTGCCGCGCTTCGTGGACGCGCTCGTGGGCGGTGCCGATTTCGTCAAAGGTTCGCGCTTCATGCCCGGTGGCGGCACGGCGGACATGACGCGCCACCGTCAGATGGGCAACTGGGGCTTTATCATGCTGGTGCGCCTGTTCTTCGGCGGCGAGTACACCGACCTCTGCTACGGCTACAACGCCTTCTGGCGGTCGTCCCTCCCCGTGCTGCGGCTCGACAGCACCGGCTTCGAGGTGGAGACGCTGATGAATGTGCGGGCGTTGCGCGGCGGGTTGCGCGTGCAGGAGGTACCGAGTTTCGAGGCGGCCCGCGTCCACGGCACGGGGCGCCTGCGTGCGCTGCCGGACGGCTGGCGCGTCTTGTGTACCATCATGCGGGAATGGCTAGTGCCGGTGCCGGTACCCTCCGCAGCGAGAACGGGCCACACGACGCCGCAATCGTCGCCGCAACCGTTGCCACAATCGTTGAGTATTCAGGCGGACTAGCGGATAGAGGGGGCGGCGGTGCATATCTCGGTTGTCATCTGCGCCCACTTCGACGAGCGATGGGACGACCTTACGGCGGCGGTCGCGTCGGTACGGGCGCAAGGGCCGTCGCCCGCCGAAATCCTCGTGGTGGTGGATGGCAATCCGCGCCTGTTCGCACGCGCACAGGCGGCGTTCCTCGATGCGACCGTGCTGCCGAACACCGGCGCACCCGGACTGGCGGGGGCGCGGAATAGCGGGGTCGCGGCGGCGACGGGCGATGTGGTCGCCTTTCTCGACGACGACGCCGAGGTAACCCCGAATTGGCTCGTGCGTCTCGCGGCGCGGTACGCCGATCCGCAGGTGGTCGGCGTCGGGGGGGCGGTGGTGCCGCGCTGGATAGCCCCGCGCCCGCCGTGGTTCCCCTCCGAGTTCAATTGGGTGGTCGGCTGCGACTACGCCACTCCCCCCGCCGACGCCGTGCCGGTGCGCAATTTCATCGGGGCGAACATGAGCTTCCGGCGCGACACGCTCCGGTCGGTGGGCGGCTTCCGCACAGAGTTCGGGCGCACTGGCACACGCCTCCTCACCGGGGACGAGACGGAGATGTGCATCCGCATCCGGCAACGCTGGCCGGAAGCCGTGCTGCTCCACGCGCCGGATGCCCTCGTCCACCACTGCGTTCCCGCTGCCCGCGTGCGCCCGTCGTACTTCCGCGTCCGTTGCTTCGCGGAAGGCTACTCGAAAGCCCGCCTCGCGCAGATCGTCGGCCCGCGAGACGGGCTTGCCACCGAGCGGACATACGTGCGCGACACGCTCCGGCGCGGTGTGGCGCGGGGCATCGCGGACGCTGTGTTGCGGCGCGACGGCGCGGGTGCGCTGCGGGCGGGCGCGATCCTTGCGGGGCTGGCGATCACCGCTGCCGGGTACGGCTACGGGCTGCTGACCGAGCGCGGCGAAGGGCGGGTTCGCAATGTCGTGCATCGCGCCTGATCCCCTCTCTCGCCTGCGCTTGCTGATGGTGACGCCGCGCTACCCGCCCGATATGGGCGGGGTGGAGACGCATACTCGTGAGGTTGCCCGCCGCCTCGCGGAGATGGGCGTGCACGTCACCGTGCTCGCCACCGACCGGGGGGGCAACTACCCCGACCACACGCGGGACGGGGCGGTGCGGGTATGGCGGGTGCCTGCCTATCCCCGGCACCGCGACTGGTACTATGCCCCGGCGGTGGCGCGGGTGATCGCGGCGGGTACATGGGATTTGGTGCATTGTCAGGGGTTCCATACGCTCGTGCCGCCCCTCGCCATGCACGCGGCGCGGCGGGCGGGCATCCCGTACGTCGTCACGTCGCACACGGGGGGCCATTCCTCGCGGCTGCGCGGGTCGGTGCGCGGCACGCAATGGCGGGTGTTGCGGCCCCTGCTGGCGGGGGCGTCGCGGCTCGTCACCGTGTCGCGTTTCGAGGCGGAAACCTTCGCCCGCCTGCTGCGCCTCCCCCCGGAACGCTTCGTGACCATCCCCAACGGGGCGTCGCTGCCGCCGCCGTCGTCGCCGCCGCCCGCACCGGGTGCTTCGGGCGACGCCCCGCTGATCGTCTCGTCCGGGCGGCTCGAACGGTACAAGGGACACGGGCGCATCCTCGCCGCCCTGCCGCGCATCCGGGCGCAGTTCCCCGGTGCACATCTGCTGATCCTCGGCGGTGGCCCGGAGGAGGCGCACCTGCGGCGGCAGGCGGCACGCCTCGGCGTGGCGGCGCACGTCGAGATTCGCGCCATCCCTGCACAGGATCGGGAGGCGATGGCGGACACGCTCGCCCGCGCCGACCTCGTCACGCTCCTGAGCGACTACGAGGCGCACCCCCTCGCCGTGATGGAAGCCCTGTCGCTCGGTCGGCCCGCCCTCGTCGCGGACACGTCCGGGCTACGCGAGATCGCACAGCGGGGATGGGCGCGAGCGGTGCCGCCGCACAGCACCGCCGCTCGTGTCGCGGCGGCGGCAATCGCGCAGCTCCGCGATCCGCTCGTGCCGACCGGGGTGGCATTGCCCACGTGGGACGACTGCGTGCGGTCGTTGTGCGCCGTCTACCGCGACGCACTGGCGACGGACACGCGGGGGGAACGCCCATGCGCATCCTGATGCTGGCGCAGTTCTACCCCCCCGCCATCGGCGGCGAGGAGCGGCACGTCCGCACCCTCGCACACGCCCTCGTGCGGCGCGGGCATCGCGTCGCGGTCGCCACACTTGCGCAGGGGAATCTGCCCGCCATCGAGGACGACGAGGGCGTGCGCGTCTATCGCCTGCCCGCGACGACAGCGCGGGCGGCGCGACTCCTGTACTCCGACGCCTCCCGCCACCACGCACCCCCGCTGCCCGACCCCGAAACGGCGTGGGCATTGCGGCGCGTCATTGCCGCCGAGCGACCGGAGATCGTCCACGCGCACAACTGGCTCGTCTACGCCTACCTGCCGCTCGCGCATCTCGCACATCTCGCGCATAAAGCGGATGCGCCGCTCGTCATGTCGCTGCACGACTACGGCCTCGCCTGCCCCAAGAAGCGGCTGATGCGCGACGGTGCGGTGTGCGACGGCCCCGCCCTCGGCAAGTGCCTCCGGTGTGCGGGCGAGCATTACGGGCGCGTCACGGGAACCGCCACGGTACTCGGCAAGCGGCTGCTCGACGGGCGGTTGCGGGCGGCGGTGTCGCACTTCCTGCCCGTCAGCACCGCCGTAGCGGAAGGCAACGCCCTCGCGGGGGGCGGGGTGCCGTTCACCGTGATACCGAACTTCGTGCCGGACGACCTCGGCCCGCCGCCCTCCGACGGCCCGGTGCCACCCGCCGTGCGCGACCTGTCGCCGGAGGGCTACCTCCTGTTCGTGGGCGACCTGACGCCGGAGAAGGGGTTGCCCGTGCTGCTGCGGGCGTATGCGGGCCTCGCGGACCCGCCGCCGCTCGTCTGCATCGGGCGACCGACACCGGAGACGCCCGCCGCCTTTCCCCCGAATGTCTCCCTCCATCACCACTGGTCGCACGAGGCGGTGCAGTGGGCGTGGGCGCGGAGCGGCGTCGCCCTCGTGCCAAGCGTGTGGCCCGATCCCTGCCCTACCGTGGCGATGGAGGCGATGGCGATGGGCCTGCCGGTGATCGCGGCGCGGTCCGGCGGCCTGCCGGACATCGTGGCGCACGGCGAGACGGGCCTGCTCGTGCCTCCGGGCGACGCGGGCGCACTGCGCGACGCCATCGCCCGCTTGCTCGCCGATCCCGCCCTCGCACGGCAGATGGGCGCGGCGGGGCGGCGGCGCGTGGCGCAGTTCCGGGCGGGGGCGGTGGTCGGGCGTATCGAGGCGATATATGCCGATGTGCGACGCGGGCGGCGGGCGGCATGAAGAATCCGTCGCGCCTCTCGCTGCCGCTGCTTGCTTCGCCCCCACCCGCACGGCACCCGCCGGGGGCGGTTGCTCCGTCCCCCACGCGGGCGGTGATCGCGTCGCGGGAGGCACTGGTACTCGCGCTTGCCGGGGTGCGGTTGCCCGTGGCGACGCTGATTGGCGCGATGGGGCTGCTCCTTGTGGCGAGCGGGTACGCGGCGGCGCGGGCCGATCAGCCATTCGCGCCGGTCGTCTTCTGGGCGGGGCTGACCGCGCTCTTTGCCCCGTTCGCGGCCCTCCTCGTACACCGCGAGACGCCACGCGGCGAACGCATCGCGGGGGCGGTGGCCCTCGCACTCGGCCTCTATCTCGTGAAGGTGCTGCACAGCCCCGTGCGGCTCGTCTTCCACGACGAACTGCTCCACGCGGTGACGCTGAACGGGGTGGTGCGGAGCGGGCGTCTCTTCGGCCCGAACACCCTCCTCCCCGTCAGCCCGTTCTACCCCGGTCTGGAGATCGTGACGCACGCCGTCGGGAGCGTCACGGGGCTGTCCCCGATGGACGCGGGGCTGCTCGTGGTGGGGGTGGCGCGGGTGATCGGCATCCTCGCGCTGTTCCTCCTGTTCGAGGCGGTGGGCGGATCGGCGCGGGGCGCGGGAATCGGGGCGCTCGTCTACATGGCGAACCCGAACTTCACGCAGTTCGACGCGCAGTTCGCGTATGAGTCGTTGGCGTTGCCCTTTGCCGTCCTCACGGTGTATGCCCTCGTCCGCGCCGCCCGCACGACGGGGCGGGAACGGCTGTACATCGCGGCACTCGCGGTTCTCGGCCTCGGCCTCGTGGTGGCGACGCATCACGTCACGACGTACGTGCTGACGGGCTTTCTCGCGCTGTGGTTCGCGGTGCAGCGCGTGGTGGCGCGTCCGTGGGGCGTGCGCCTCGCCGCACCGACGGGGGCGGAACCGGCAGTGGGTCGTTTCGCGCTGCTCGCCGTTGCGCTGGCGGGGGGGTGGCTGGCGTTCGTCGCCCCGCTCGCGCTCGAATACTTGCGCGTGCCGGTGGCGAACGGCCTCGCGGAAGTGGGGCGGTTGCTCTCCGGACAGGGCGCATTTCGCCTGCTGTTCCAAGCCTACGGGGGACAGACGGCACCGCTCCCGGAGCGCGTCGCGGGGGTCGCGGCGACGCTGCTCGTGCTTGCGGCGTTGCCCTTCGCGGTGCGGCACGCCTTCCGGGCGCGGCGCACGGCACCGCTGCCCCTCGCCTTCGCGCTCGCCGCCGCCACGTACCCCGCCGTACTCGCGCTCCGCTTCACGAGCCTCGGCCTCGAAGTGGGGAGCCGACTCACGGCCTTTCTCTTCGTGGGCATCGCCTTCGCCGTAGCGGATTGGTACGTGAGCAGCAACGACCGACAAGCGGCGAGCGGCGAACGGACGAGGACGCCCCCGTTTGCGTCATTCGCGTCGTTCGCGCTCGCGGCTCGCGGCTTCCGGCTCGCCGCTCCCGTTCTCGCGTGCTGCGTCACCGTCGTGTTCCTCGGCGGAGTGGCGACGGGATGGGGGCCGTCGGTCAGCCGCCTGCCGGGGCCGTATCTCGTTGGGGCCGACGCCCGCTCGGTGGACGCACACGGCCTCGCCGCCGCCGCGTGGATGCGCGAACGGCTCGGCCCGGATAACCGCGTGGTCGCCGACCGTATCATGCGCCTGCTCCTCGCGGCGGAGGGGCAGCAACGGCCCGTCACGGGGATCGCGGACGGCTTCGACACCTCACCCGTGCTCGTCTCGCCGCGTGTGGACGACTACGTGCTGAGCATCCTGCGGCGGGGGCGGATGCAATACCTCGTGGTGGATCGCCGCCTCGTCATTGCCCCGCCGCTGCTTGGTATCTATGTAGAGCAGGGCGAACCCGGCACCTTCGCGCATACCGCGCCCCTCGACGCGGCGACGCTGACGAAGTTCGACGGGCTACCGGGCGTCAGCCGCATCTACGACGACGGCACGATCACCATCTACGACGTGCGGGGGATCGCCAATGCGTTACCTGCGTAGAGACCTGCATCCAAACCTGCGTCGAATCCCTGAAATGCGTCGTGATACGGTCGCGGTCATCGCCTGCGCGGTGATCGCCGCATTGTGCGTCTGCGTCGGTGCGCCCGGTTCGGGCGTCGCGGTCGTGCGCGGGTTCGTCGCCCTCGCGGGGGCAACGCTCGCCTTCGTGCTACCGGGATATGCCCTTGCGATGGCCCTGCAAGCGCGGCGGTCGCCCGACCTCGCACAACTGGCCCTCCTGAGCGTGGGCGGCAGCGTCGCGCTCACGACCCTCGTGGGGCTACTGCTCAACCTGACCCCGTGGGGGTTGCGGCCTGCGTCATGGGCGGTGGCACTCGGCACGGTCACGGTGGCGTGCGCCCTCGCGGGGGAGTGGCGGCGGGGAACGCACGCCACTGCTGCCCCTGTCACCGCTGCCACCCCTGTCACCCTTACCACTCGGAGGCAACTCGCGCCCGCGCTGGCCTCCCCACGGTGGCGGGGTCTTGTGTCTCGTGCCGCGCTCCTGTACGGGCTGGCGGCACTTGTCGTGGCCTTCGCGGTGGGGGTGGCGTCGGCGGGGGCGGACGACGCGGCAACGCTCCGCTCGACGCGGTTGTGGGTCGTACCCGCGAATGCCGGGAAGACCGAAATACGCCTCGGTGTGGAGAACGGTGAGGGGGTACCCGTACGCTATGCCCTGCGCGTCGGGTCGGGGAACGGCATCGTGGGGGAGTGGCCCGACATCGCGCTCGGCCCCGGCGGGCGGTGGGAGGCGTCGCTCGATCTCGCCACCGTGTCGCCGGAAGATACCACCGTGGAGGCGTTGTTGTACCGCGACGACGACCTCGACGTGCCGTTCCGCACCGTGACCGTGACGGTGCGCTGAGATGACAACGCGCAGCGAACGACAGACCGCGAACGACGAGCGCGGGGCGACGGAGACGATGCCGCCCGTTGTCGCACCACGGGCAAGGGCCGGTCTCCGCTCGCGGCTCGCCGCCCGCCGCCCGCTCCTGATCTCCGGCTTCGCCCGCTACCGCGTGCTGGTGGCGAACGCGGGGTCGCTTGTCGGTACGGCGGCGGTGACGAGTCTGTTGGGGTTCGCATACTGGTGGGTGGCGGCGCGGGCGTTCGCGCCGGAGGTGGTAGGCGCGGGCAGCGCCGGGGTGGCGGCGATGCAACTGCTCGGCACGGTTGCCACGCTCGGTTTCGGCACGCTGCTCATCGGGGAGTTGCCCCGGCGCGGGGCCGACGCGGCGGCCTTGATCGCCACCGCCCTGTGTGCGGTAGGGGTGGTCGGGGCGGTGCTTGGGGCGGTGTTCGCGCTCGTCGCGCCCCGATACGGCACGGCGTTTGCCCCGCTCGCGGCGCAACAGTGGGTCGCGGTGCCGCTGATGGCGGTGGGGGTGGGCCTCGCCGCGCTGGCATTGACGCTCGACGGGGCATTGTGCGGGCTGCTGCGGGGCGACCTGCAATTTGCCCGGAACGCGGTCTTCGCGGCGGCGAAACTGGGCGCACTCGTGCTCGTTGCCCGGTGGGGGGTGGACGCCGGGTTGCCCATCCACGCGACGTGGGTGGCGGGCAGCGTCGTGTCGCTCGTGGCCCTCGGTGCGATCGCCGTGCGGCGGGGCCGGAGATCGGGGAATGCAGCGGTGCCGGGGAGTGTGCGACCGCAAACGTCGCTGCTGCGTGCGCTCGGCGGGGCGGCATTCCGGCATCACGCCCTCAACCTCGCGCTGCAACTGCCGCCGCTGGCACTGCCGCTCGTGGCGGCGGCGATGCTGCCCGCCGCGACGGTGGCGCGGTTCGCGGTGGCGTGGCTGGTGGCGGGCTTCGTCTTCACCGGCCCGTATGCCCTGACGCTGATGCTCCCCGCAACCGGCGCGACCGATCCAGCGGCGACCGGGCGCACGCTGCGGTTCACGCTGCGGCTCGCCGTGCTCGTGGGCCTCGTTGGAAACGCGGCGTTGTGGCTAGGGGCGGAGCCGCTCTTGTCGGTGTTCGGGCCGGGGTACGCCGCACAGGGCGCGTGGCCCCTGCGCGTCATCGGGTTGGGCGTCTTCCCGCTGATCGTCAAAGATCACTACGTCGCGGTGGCCCGCATGACGGGGGGCGCGGGGCAAGCGGCGCGATGGCTGTTCGCGGGGGGGCTTCTCGAACTCGCGGCGGCAGGCGCGGGCGCGGGCGCGGGCGGCCTCGTCGGTCTCGGTGCGGGTTGGGTTCTCGCCGTGTCCGTGGAGGCGGCGTGCGCGACGCCCGCCGTGATCCGGGCCGCACGGCGATAGCAGGGGCGAACGAGGCTCGTGCGCGACGCAGGGTTCACGAGCATCGCGGTGTGGGTCAAAGGATGTGGACGTTGGTGCGCTACGTTCGCGCAGTGTTGATGGGGTTGTGGCATGTACCGGCGTCGGTGGAGGGTGAGCTGATGAATCTTCACAATGGGATCGGGTCGTGCGCGTTTTCGGGGTGGGATGGTGCTCTCAGCCCGTCGTCCGGGAATGACGGGCTGAAGCCCATCCCACCAGTACCCGATTCAGTCATTACCTTTCATACGCCCACCCTCCACCGAATTTCGTAGCCTCACGGCATACCGCTCTAGGGCATCCGCCCGCGATACAGGGGCGAATGGGCCACCTCGCGGAAAGCGGCGAAGGTGGCGGGCGACGAGTTGTACCGCCAATCGGTCTCGCGGTTCTCCTGATACCAGATCACCACACGCACGCGGGGGAACTGCGCGGGCAACTCCGCGAGGAAGGCACTGGTGATCCACCGCGCTTTGTCGCCCGGTGCCTCGTGCGAGCCGACTTCGTTAATCATCATCGGCTTGTCGGTGAGGGTGGTGACTTGCGCATACGACGCCGCGAAGACCTGCGAGAAGGTGCGCCACTGGTTCTGCAATGTCCCCCAGTTGTAGCCGTCGAGGCCCACGTAGTCCACATAGGCGTCACCGGGGTAGAGGCTCGCTATGGAGGCGGTGTCGCCGTTGTCCACATTCGGACACCAGACCCAGCGCACATTCGTCACGCCCTCCGCCGCGAACAGGCCGTGGACGTGCCGCCACATGGCGACGTAGTCGGCACTCGTGTTCTGGGGATTCGAGACGGAGTTGACGCCCCACGCATACCAGTTGCCGTTCATCTCCCACGCGAAGCGGAGGTAGAGCGGCTTGCCCCACGCCCGTACCTGCCGTGCGAAGGCGCGGATGTAGGTGTCGTGGTCGCCTTCGATGATGCGGCGCGGGGCATAGCGCGGCATCGGTTGCCCCTGCATGGTGTAGTCGTCCGGCTCCCAACTGAGCAAGGGAACCGCGCCGCGCTGCGTGATCGCCTCGGCATTGGGGGCGTAGAAATCGGCGTGCGCCCAGTCGGAGTACCATTGCACCACGGCGGGGGCGAGGCCCACATCCTGCCGGTACGCATCGGTGCGTCCGGCGACATCCCACAACGAGGTGAGGCCGAGCGCGACGGGCTGCATCGGTGTCGGCGGTACGGGGGACGGCATGGGCCGTGCAGTCGCTGCAGGCGGCGCGGGCGATACGACGGGCGGCGTACCCGGAACCGTAGGTCCGGCGGGGCGCGTCGCCCCCGATGTAGCGGTGGCGACGACGGCGGAAGGGTCTGCCCGTCGTGCGGGCATCGGCAGCGGCGTGCCGACGATACCGCCACTCGTCGTCGAGGGCCGAAGTTCGCCCTCCGCTTGTGCGGGCATCGTGAACCACGCATTAGCGCATACCATTGCCACCAGCAAAACCACCTGACAACGCACGAACCGGCGCGGACGCCGCGACCATTGTCCCATGTATACCCCACTCCTGCCTTCCGCAACCTGTGCCACGGAGCAGCCCTTCGCTAGCGAAGAAGGGCGTTCCCCCTGACTTTTCATTGACGGCAGTGGAGCTTTCCACAGCGGTCTTCCTCAGAATACTGTGTCTTTAACTTTTGTCAATGATTGTCTTTGAGCATTTCAGAGTTTGACGGTCTAAATAATTTGTGATGGCGACAAATAGATTCATGATGCACGTTCTCTGTGTCCATCGCGTTGCGGGGACACGCCCGACGCGACGATGAGCGGCGAACGAGAACGTTCGCGGGCGGGAGCCGTCGCTGTATCGGGAGGGATGATACGAAGGCCGCGTCAAAGCCCGCGTCAGTAGTACCGCGCCCGTGTAGAGCGGTATTCGGTGCGGTTGCGGCATGTATGGTGATCGGTGGAGGGTGGTGTTCTCAGCCCGCCGCATTGATATTGTTTTCGATGCAGGGGGCGAATGAAGGTTCACCCGCACTCGACTCGATCTGGTTCTCAAGGTTCATCAGCCCACCCTCTACGAGTGCCGCAACCGCCCTTGCATACCGCTCCGGGGCCGGATAGCCGTGCGTCCCTACCCGAACCAGAACGGCGGCGGTCGCGCAGTCTTGCGCAAGACTGCGCGAAGGCTACCATTGCCACAGGCGGCGTTGCTCGTTACTGCGCCTCGATGCTGTCGAGCAGCCCTTGCATGTAGCCGATGGCGTGGGCGCGGCCCCGGAAGTTCCAGCCCTCGTCCCCGACCATGCGCGGCACATGGTCATCGAGCACGAAGCCGGTGAAGCCGCTCGTCTTCAGGAGACGCATCGTCTGCGCGGCGTTGTAGTTGCCCTCGCCGATGAAGCACTCCGCGAAGCGCGGCACCGAGCCTTGCACATCGCGGAAATGCACGTACGCAATGCACCCCTTCGGGCCGAAGAACTCGATCATCTCGCGCACATTCGCGGCCCCGCCCGCCATCTCGGAGCAACAGCCGAGGCAGAGGTCGAGGCTCCATGCGGTGCTACCGTTCGCCATCTCGTGACCGCGCTTGAAGTCGTCGGGCGATTTGAAAATGCGGGCCACACCGCCGAGCGACTCCACGGGCGGGTCGTCCGGGTGCAGGGCGAGGCGCACCCCGGCTTCCTCCGCCACGGGCAGGGCGGCCTGCAGGAAGTAGGCGTAGTTCTCCCACATCTGCTCCGCGCTCACGGGGTGCTCGCCCGCGTGCGCGAAGATCGCGTCCATCACCGGGGTCTTGATCGTGCTGAACTCCCGTTGCGCGGAGGCCGGGGTCGCCGTCACCGCCGCCATGTCGAACACGCGCACCGTGGCCCCGCCGCGCCCGATGGGTTCGCGGCTCGTACTCCACACCGAGTTCGGCATGAAATGGTAGCCGAGGATCGGGATGCCCGCCCGCCCCATGTTACGAATCGTGGCGCGGTAGTTCTCCATCTGCTCGTCACGCCCCGGCAGGCCGAGCAACACCTTGTCGTAGAATTCGTACGGCACATTCTCTATGGCTTCGAGCCGGAGGCCGTAGGATTCCACACGCTCCGCGAAGGCCCGCAATTCCTCGTACTCCCAGCGGTTCTCGCCGGAGCGCACGCGCCACCCGCTCGTGCGCACGCTCCGTATGCCGAGTTGCGCCCCGAAGCGCAGCACCTCGTCGCTCAGCCCCGTCGCGTCGCACAGGCCAACCCGCATCTCCTCCGCCGCCACCGTACTCATCGCTTTCCCCCGTTCCCTCGCGCCATTCCACGCACCGCCCTTCCCCGGCTCCGGTCGGCAGTTGCGGCAACGATAGTCCTTTGCCCAACCGACCGCAATACGGGAGGCCACGCACGAAGGGCTTATGCATTGTCCCGAAATGCACCTAACCCCCCGGCCCCCTTCCCCATAGGGAAGGGGGTGACGCACGGCGAGATCGAGGCGTAGGGGGAGATGCGCGGCATCAGCCTCTCTTGCTCCCCCTTCCCTATGGGGAAGGCGGGCGCCCTTTGGGCAGGTGGGGGGTTAGGTGCATTTTTCACCCGATACGCGACCTAGAAGCGGTTCCAGAGGTACTGGTTCTGCACCTCGTGGTGGAACTGAATTTCCGACTCCTTGATGAGCGAACCGAGCAGGCGCGGGCAGCGATCCGCCGACGCCTGCTTCAGGGCGGCGAACTTGTCGCGCACTTCGGCACCGAGCAACGCGGCGATATGGTCGCTGCCGCGCAGGGTGTGGATCGCGTCGTAGATGTTGTCGGGCAGGATGGACTCGCGCTGACGGATGCCCGGAGCGAGCGGCCCTTCAAGCCCGGTGCGGAACAGCGAGTAGATCGCCAGATAGGGGTTCGCGTCGGGGCCAACGGAGCGCACCTCGACGCGGGCCGAGTGGCGGTTGCCGATGGGGATGCGTACCATCGAGCCGCGATCAATCGGCGATGCCTTGATCTGGTTCGGAGCCTCGAAGTGCGGGTCGAGCCGCCGATAGGCGTTCACGCTCGAATTGAGGATGAGACAGAGATCGAGCGCACTGGTGAGGATGCGATCCACGAATTGCCACGCCATCGGTGAGAGACCCTCCTCGCCGTTCGCGTCGTAGAAGAGGTTGTCGTCCCCCTTCCCGACCGACATGTTGGTGTGCATCCCGTTGCCGTTCACGCCCGTGACGGGCTTGGGCAGGAAACTGGCGGTCATGTCGAGCTTGTTCGCCACCTGACGGCAGACCAGCTTGTAGAGCATCACCTGATCGGCACCGACGCTCGCCTCGACGTAGCCGTAGTTCATCTCGAACTGCGCGGGGGCGACCTCCGGGTGATCCTTCTCGTTGGCGAACCCCAGTGCGCGTTGCGCCTCGGCGGCGGTGTCAATGAATGTACGCAGGGGATCGCCGGGGAGCGAGTGGTAGTAGCCGCTCGTGCTGATGAACTCGAACGCCCCCGTTTCCACGTAATGCTGCTCGGCGTGCCGCCCCTTAACGAGGATGCCCTCGGTCTCGTTGGCGGTGTAGCAGGTCAGGCCGTCCGTCTCGAACTTCTGCTGCATGTACGCCTTCAGCCGAGCCCGCATATCGGCGCGGTACGGGGAGCCGTCGCGCTCCAGTACCTCGCCGAACACGAACACCTTTCCCGGCCCGAAGATGTCCGACGGCAGCAGGTAGAACGCCGACCAGTCTATGCCCAGTCGCAGGTCCGATTCCTCTTGCGCGGTGAAGCCGCGAATCGAGGAACCGTCGAAGGTGAGATTGTCCGCCGACTTCAAGAGGAACTTCTTGTCGTAGTCGAGCATGTGCAACCGGCCTTCGAGGTCGGTGAAACAGACCGTGACCGCCTTGATGCCCTTCGTATCATTGAGGAAACGCATCCGCTCCTCGCGGATCGCGTCCGGGGCTTTCCGCGCCATGCGGTCGGCCTTCATGGAGAGATTCATCTCCTCCAACTCGTCGTACGAAAGCTCCAGAAACTCGCGCAGGTTCCCGCTCATACCGCGTCCTCCCCTTAGCACAGCCTTGCCGGTCTCGGCGGGTGAGCCCCTGTTTCCCCTTCCCCCACCCACAAACGCGCACCGCCCCCGGCGGGTTTTCCGGTGCGCGGGCAGTATAGGTGCGAAGCGCGGGCGCGTCCAGCGCGACACGAGACGGCGGGGGACGCCCGTGCATCTGCCCCCGCGCACCGACCCCGCGAAGGCCCGAATGCCGCATCCCCCATCACCCCCGTGGCGTTCGGCGACGCGATGATTGTACTCGCCACAAATATTGCGGGTGCCGGATTTGACAGGGGACGGACACCCCGATACCCTCCTCGTCCGGTCACGGCGTACGAACGTTTGTTGGCGTTCGGCGGCGAATGTGCTAGGTTTGCAAATGGAGGTATCGAAAGTTGCATGTGTTTCGCTCTGTGAATTGTTCGTCCCGATGCGGTAAACATGCGTGGCGCGTGCGCGTCGTGCTGACGGTTGGTACACTTCTGGCCCTGATGATCCCTGCCGCCGCATTCGCCGAGGGCGAAAGCGCGACGGTCATGACGGTTGCGCCCATCGCGCTGATGCAGACACCCCTCCCGCTTGCCGCCGCCTTCCCCACGCAGCCCGCGCCCGTGCTGCAAGCGACGGGGACGAACGCGGCGGAAGGTATTGTCCCGACCGCCACCCCCCCCCCGACCGCCACGACCGCGCCCACGGCGACCACCACGCCCGTTCCCACCGCAACGAGGACGCCCGCGCCTACGGCAACGGCAACGGCAACCCCGGCCCCCCCCACCGCCACGCCGAACCCTACTGCGGGCCTGCGGCAGATCGGCTACGGACCCGCTGCCTTCTACGACCCGAACTACGACGGCGGCGGGTGGGACGCGATCATCCGCGCCCAGACGCGCTACGGGCATGTAAACAAGGACACCTTCGTCTACTCGCCGCAGGGGTACTACTGTGTCCACCCCGATTACCACCTCGGCGCGATCTTCGTGTTGCAGAATCCACGCACGGGCGTTACCATCCGCTGCACCGTGGCGGACGCCGTGGATCGGCGCGACGAGTCGCTGTGGCGCAGTCGCTGGCACGTCGAGATGAGCTACGCCGCCTTCACTGCTTTGGGGTTGCGCGAGGGGCAGAACCTCGTCGCCGTGTACGTCTCGTAGGGGGCATAGACGGCAATCGCACATCGCGCCCGGTTGCCCGTGCGCACAACCGCACGACATTTCCGCGAGATCGGCGAAAAAGGTGGGAAAATGGTGGACAAGCACCGGAGTTCGTGATAGGATTCTTCATGTTTGTCCTCGCCTACGCTGATGTGTATCAAGCGCGAGAACGAGTAGAGTGTCGCGCGCGAGGGTTTGCTGGCGGGCGAGAAGGAAGAGAAGATGGCAACGAATCTGTACGTTGGTGGGCTGCCGTACCGGACGAACGAGGAAGCACTGCGCGAGCTGTTCGCCGGGATCGGTGAGGTCGCGTCTGTGCGCGTCATCACCGACCGCGAGACGGGTCAGAGCAAAGGCTTCGCCTTTGTCGAGATGGCGGACGATGCCGGGGCGCAAGCGGCGATCACCCAGCTCAACGGCTACCAGTTGGAGGGCCGTTCGCTGACCGTGAACGAGGCCCGCCCGCGTGAGGAGCGATCCGGCGGCGGTGGCGGCGGCTACAGCGGTGGTGGCGGCGGCGGCTACGGCGGTGGCGGCTACAGCGGTGGCGGCGGCGGCGGCTACGGTGGCGGTAGTGGCGGCGGCGGTCGTCGCGGTGGCTACAACAACCGCTAGCCCGACAAGTACACGCAGAAACAGGGAGGACAGGGCCGATATCGGCCCTGTCCTCCCTGTTTCTGCCCGCCCCACGGAACGCGGCGAACGCTACTTCGCACGGGCGGGAACCCGCACCTCGCCACGGAATCCGGGTGAACACCGTTGTGATACTCGCTGAACGTCCCCCGCCAAGTGGGAAGACACGGCGAAGGCGAGAGCGCACGGCGGTGCGCCCTTAGGGGTTCGGTGGTGTTGCCCACGTATCGGGGTCGGTGGCGGGCTGATGAACCTTAGCAACGGGTCGGATAGTTTGTGGCGCGGTGCTCTCAGCCCGTGATTCGTCTCGCGGGCAGGAATC
>JAABUN010002249.1_pt1 | contig 35511 bp, 30 predicted proteins | sample 5559311 | NCBI WGS metagenome assembly JAABUN01 (sample SAMN10711877, study PRJNA513370) | rock metagenome | isolation source: Antarctica rocks | place: Antarctica: Victoria Land, Siegfried Peak sud | reverse complement strand
CAAGGCAATTTGGTACGCTTCCGCGGGCTTGATCCGCAGTGGTCAGGCGCTAGGGCCCCGTTGTGTAGCGGCCTAGCACGCCGCCCTCTCAAGGCGGTAGCGCGGGTTCGAATCCCGTCGGGGCTACCTTTCAATCAGTATCCTCACCAGGGCAAATGCCTGCTGGGTCGAGGCGACGCAGCAGTATCCGCCGGCCCGGGGACGCATACGGGACGCAGGCACTTCACATTCCCGGGGGACGGTGTGGTCGATCCCGCCCAGGACAGTTGCCAGCTGGCCCACTGGGTCGCGGTCGAGTTCGGTGGCCAGTACCTCGACTGATCTCTCCGTCTCGTGAGCGGGAAGGTCATGATCTCGCCGTCTGGGTGACAGACGCTGACGGTTCATGGAGGCCAGCGGTGTCGAGGCAGCAGCTGTCCGGGCTGCTCTGCGACGAGAGGGCCACACGGTGGTACAGGAGATCGAGCGGTTGCTCACCATTACCGAGCTGTCCGAGATGCTCGGCATCCCCGTTGACACGCTCTACGGCTGGCGGCACCGGGGCCAGGGCCCGCGGGGGTATCGGGTTGGACGCCACGTCCGCTACCGACGGGCGAGTGTCGAGTCCTGGCTCGACTCCAGGCTGGACTCCTGGGCGGGCTAGCTGATGGCGCACGTCGAACGTCGGGTGAGCGAGAAGCTGGGTTCTGACGGCCAGACCCGTCGAACAGTGCGCTACAAGGTGCGCTACCGCGATTCGGCTGGCCGGGAGCACGGTGAGACCAAGACCCGACGGGTGGATGCTGAGCGGCGCAGGTCTGAGATCGAGTTCGAGATGGCCGTCGGGTCCTGGCGAGACCCCCGGCGCGGCGACGTCCTGCTGTCGGCCTGGGTCGAGGAATGGCTGCCTACCCGCCTCGACCTCCGGGCGACAACGCGCGCACGCTTGGAGACGACGATGACCCATCAGGTACTGCCTCGGTTCGGCGGGACGGCGATCCGGAAGATCACTAATAGTGAGGTCCGACGGTGGATGGGTAATCTGTTGGCGAGCGGCCTCTCCGCAGCCACGACCCGCAAGGCCGTCTTTGCGCTGCGGCAGGCGATGGAAGCGGCTATCGCCGACGGTCGAGTGGCGCACAACCCTGCCGCCGCCGTGCCGCTACCAGCGAGTGCATCCGCACTACGGTCTTCCACGACGGCCCCTACAAGACCCTGGCCGACGTCGAGTTCGCCACCGCTGGCTGGGTCGACTGGTACAACCAGAGACGGCTCCACGGGTCTCTCGGCATGATCAGCCCCGAAGAGTTCGAAACCGCTCACTACGCAGCCCTAAACCGAGAGCCGCAACCCGTATGAGAGCGGCAAAGAACCTGGGGCGCTTCACTCCGGCATCGGTTACCACGAAGCGAAATCGAACGAGTGGTGGGCTCTGAACGAGCGACCCGTGCCAAGAAGGTAGGCGGCGGGGAGAGGCCGGCGTCACCGCCGTCGTGTTCTCGGTCTCAGCTAGAGCCGGCTCATCCGGTCTGGGTCCTGGCGATGAGCCGGTTGGTGAGTTTGACGGTGCTCAGGTACCACCAGAAGATCCTAGGGGCGACGCTACTAGAGCAGGGGTTCCGTACGACCGGCGGTCGAGTCCCGAAGGCAGGCCAGCTGGTCCTCGGTGGCTCCGAGATGGCGCGACAGCGGGATGGCCGCCTGGGCGACGTAGATTCCCAGCTTGTCTAGTTGGTCCCCGACCCGGGCCTTCGGGGCGCTGATGTTGACCGCGGCGACCACTCTCCCGGTAAAGTCGAGGACCGGGGCCGAGGCCGCGACCACGCCGGTCTCGAGCTCCTCGTCGGACAGCGCGAAGCCCTGACGCCGGATCCGGCCCAGCTCGGCATGCATGCCGGCCAGGTCTTGAATGCAGGACGTCCCGGGCTGGGGCGGGTCGAGCACGGTAAACCGCGCCGCAGCTATGACGGGCACCGGGTCGACCAGGGCGCGGTCACGGCCGTGCTCGGCGTACCAGTTGCCCAGGGTGGCGTTGTCCCAGTCGCTGATCAGGACCCGGCCGGACGGGGTTCGCCAGGCGGCCGTGGTCACCCCCTCCCAGGCTGCGGTGCGCACCTCGTACGGGCTGAGCTCGCTGATCAGCGTAAGCACGTTGTCGCCCCGCAGCACCGACAGATGGGTGGTCTCGCGGGTGTGCCGGGCGATCTTGCGCAGGTAGGGACGTGCCTCGCGCACCAGGGTCGACTCGGCGGTGCGGGCGGCTAGGGCGTAGAGCCGGGAGCCGAGGCGGTAGGTGAGGGTGGCGGCGTCCCGGCTCAGCAGGCCGGAGTCGGCCAGCGTGGCCAGAGATCGAGAGATGACCGCCTTGTCCCGCCCGGTCAGCTCGGCGACCCGCAGCACGCCCAGCCCGCCGGGCATGGCTTCGGGGGCGCTGAGCAGCTCCAGGATTTCCAGGTCGCGGACCAGACCGGAGGCGTTGCGCCGCGGGCCGGCAACGGGCTGTTGCACCATGGGCAACAGTCTAAGACTTGACATAGTGCCAACGCCAATTGTCAGCATGACATCGACCACTCTACAGTTCGAAAGTCGTCTTAGACGGCTCCACCTCAACGTAGAGAAAGGAGCTCGACCTGTGATCACACTGGACCTGAGTGATCTGCTGACCTTCCTGCAGCGTCGGTCCGACGAAATCTGGACCCTGGTCGGCGAGCACGTCACCGTGGTGGCGATCTCCCTCGTTCTGGCCATGGTCATCGGGGTGGCCATCGGCCTGCTGGTGTGGAACCGACCGGCGGCGCGTTCGCTGTCGATCACCGGGGCTGGGATCGCCCTGACCATCCCGTCGCTGGCCCTGCTGGCGATCTTGAGCCCGGTCCTCGGTCTGGGCTGGCTCCCTACCGTGGTGTCGCTGGTCTTCTACTCCCTGCTGCCAATCATCCGCAACACCGTGGTCGGTCTCCGGGAGGTGCCCGATCACATCGTGGAGACCGCGCGGGGGATGGGGATGAGCCCAGCCCGGGTCCTGCTTCGTATCCAGCTGCCGATGGCCTGGCCGGTGATCCTGACCGGCGTTCGGGTGGCGGCTCAGCTGACCGTCGGGATCGCCGCGATCGCAGCCTATGTGGCCGGACCCGGGCTCGGCCAGTACATCTTCAAGGGCCTGTCCTCGCTGGGCTCGCGCAACGCTCTCAACTACGCCCTGACCGGCACCGTCGCGGTGGTCATCCTCGCGCTGCTGATCGACGCCGCCTTCATCCTCATCACCCGCCTCACCACCTCAAGGGGTCTTCGTGTCTGATCTGACCAATACCGGCATCCTGTCGGCCATCGCCGACCACGACGGTGCTGTCAGCATCGAGCTCGACCGGGTCACCAAGACCTACCCCGGTCAGCGGGCCTCGGCCGTCGAGGACTTCTCGATGAGCATCCAGCCGGGAGAGCTAATCATGTTCGTCGGCCCTAGCGGGTGTGGAAAGACCACCACCATGAAGATGATCAATCGGATCATCGAGCCCACCTCGGGCTCGATCAAGATCGACGGCAAGGACGTGCTGTCGATTAACCCCAACGAGCTCCGGTGCCACATCGGCTACGTCATCCAGCAGATTGGGCTCTTCCCGCACCTGACCATCGCCGAGAACATCGGCTGTGTGCCCAAGCTGCTCGGCTGGTCCAAGACCAAGATCGCCGAGCGGGTGGACCAGCTGCTGACCACGGTTCAGCTCGACCCCGGGCAGTTCGCCCGCCGCTATCCCCGGCAGCTCTCGGGCGGCCAGCAGCAACGGGTCGGGGTGGCCCGTGCCCTCGCCGCCGACCCGCCGGTGATGCTGATGGACGAGCCGTTCGGAGCCACCGACCCGATCACCCGGGAGAAGCTGCAGGCCGAGTTCCTACGGCTGCAGGCCACGATCGGCAAGACGATCATTTTCGTCACCCACGACTTCGACGAGGCCATCCGCCTCGGTGACCGGATTGCCGTGCTCAGCGAGCGCAGCCAGATCGAGCAGTTCGACACCCCGGCGGCGATCCTGGCCGCCCCGGCGAACGACTACGTCGCCTCCTTCATCGGTCAGGGCTCGGCTCTCAAGCGACTGGCCCTGATCCCGGTCACCGAGGCGGCCCTCGGACCGGCTGCGGCCGGGGTGCCAGCCGTCGAGCACACGGCCTCGCTCCGTGATGCCCTCGACCTGCTCGTCCTCACCGGCGCCGACCGGGTGAACGTGCTGACCGGCACCGGTCCCGCCGCGGGCTCGCTGGGACACGCGGCCATCTCCGCCGCGCTGGCCGGAGCGGGTCACGCCCACGGACAGAAGGTGGGCTAGACATGGCCGTCGCCACCGGGGCCCACCCGGTCAGCAAGACCGACGCAGGCACCCTGCTCGAAACACCGGCCGACGCCGGACGGCGCGGCCGCATGCTGCGTCGGCTGGCTCCGCCGGTGGTCGTGCTGGCCATCTTCGCCGCGACGATGCTGTGGCTCACCAGCACCGAGCTGGACTCCATCGAGCGCCGTACGCTGAACGCGGACTACATCATGCGGCGCATCGGCGAGCACCTGACCCTGACCGTGGTCGCGTCGGCGCTGGTCGCCGCGCTGGCCATCCCGGCCGGAGTCGCGGTCTACCGTTCCCGCTACCCCGCCTTTCGGGCCACCATCCTCGGGCTGGCCAACATCGGGCAGGCCACCCCGGCGGTCGGGGTCGTCATCTTGCTGGCCATCGTCTGGCGGACCGGCTTCACCACCGCTCTGGTCGCGCTCGTGGCGTACTCCTTCCTGCCCGTCCTGCGCAACACCCTGGTCGGTCTCGAACAGGTCGACAGTGGCATCCGGGAGTCGGCCCGCGGCATGGGTATGACCCCCAACCAGGTGCTCCGCCGGATCGAGCTGCCCCTCGCGTCGCCGACCATCCTGGCCGGGCTGCGGACCTCCCTGGTCTTCTGTGTCGGGGTGGCGACCATCGCCACCTTCATCAACGCTGGCGGCCTCGGCGACATGATCATCAACGGCCTCAAGCTGCAGCGCTATCCGGTTCTGGTCGTCGGCGCGGTCCTGGTGGCCTGCATCGCCATCCTCATCGACTGGGTTGCCGGCCTGGTCGAGGAGCTCGTCAGGCCTCGCGGTCTGTGACGTGGACAACCCCTCCAACGCTGCGTACGACCCATCCTCACGATCTCTCCCCACGACAGAAGGACACCTATGAAGCGCACACTCCTCGCGGCCACGACCCTCACCCTGGCGGGCCTGGTTGCCCTCGGCGGCTGCAGCCAGAGCACGGCCGGCAGCCCGGCCGGCTCGACCGACGCCGGCCAGGCGCTGGACGGGCTCACCGGCCAGATCGGCTCCAAGGACTTCTCCGAGCAGTACATCCTGGCCCACCTGACCACCGACCTGCTGAACGCGAACGGCGCCAAGGTGGAGGCCAACACCAAGCTCGTGGGATCGTCCAACGTGCGCCAGGCGCTGGAGAACCAGAAGTTCATCGGCTACTGGGAGTACACCGGGACGTCGTGGATCACCTACAACAAGAACACCAAGCCTGTGAAGGGTGAGCAGGCACAGTTCGACGCGGTCAAGAAGGTCGACGCCGACAAGGGCATCGCCTGGGTCGACCCGGCCCCGCTCAACAACACGTACGCGTTCGCCATCCGATCCGACAAGGCCCAGCAGCTCGGCATCACCAAGCTCAGCGAGGTCGCCGCCCTGCCTGACGCCGAGAAGACCTTCTGCATCGAGAGCGAGTTCTCTACCCGGGACGACGGCTGGCCCGGGCTCAAGTCGGCGTACGGCATCGTCACCCCGAACGACAACGTCAAGCTGCTCGACACCGGGGTCATCTACACCGCCACCCAGAAGGGCGAGGACTGCAACTTCGGCGAGGTGTTCCAGACCGACGGTCGGATCGTGGCCATGGGCCTGACCGTGCTTGAAGACGACCGCCAGTTCTTCCCCGTCTATCAGGGCGCCTTCACCCTGCAGGCCTCGATCCTGCAGCAGTATCCCAAGATCGCCGATGTGCTGGCCACCATGTCGCCGCTGCTGACCACGGAGGAGATGCAGAAGCTGAACGCCAAGGTCGACGTCGACGGCGAGGACCCGCAGGACGTGGCCGCCGACTGGCTGCGGGAGAAGGGTCTGGTCAAGTGAGCGCGCCCACTGCAGGATCCAGCCGGTTCCAGATCGGTGAGTCCTTCGTCGGCGCGGGCGTCAACGCCGCCCACATCAACACGGTGTTCGGGGACCGGGAGGGCCCGGCCGGCACCGCCTGGGCCACCGCCCTCGGCTCGCCCGGCGCGGGCCACGTCCCCTTCGTGGCCGTGCTGCGACCGTCGCTGCCGGTCAAGCCACTGACTCTGTTCGTGACCAAGGCCGCCCCGGCCGACGACGCCCACGGGACCCACATCTGGGGCCCGGCTCAGGCGGGCGTCTCCGGTGGGGTGGCCGACGCCCTGGCCGAGGGCGTGATCACCCCCGCCGAGGCCGACAGCCACGTGATCATCGCCGCGGTCTGGGTCAACCCGGCCGCCGATGACGCGGACGCGGTCTACCGCCACAACCGCACGGCCACCTTCGAGGCGCTGCGCAACGGTGCCCTGCAGCTGCCGACGGTCGAGGCGGTCCTCGACGCGCGGGCCAGCGTGTCCAACCCGTTCTACACCCCCGCCGGCTGAGCCGGCCGCCCTCCCGCCTGCCCCGTCCACCTCATTCCGCGCCACCAGGAGAAGACCATGACCACCGTCGACCAGCCCCGGGCCGAGCAACCCACCGTCGGCTTCATCGGACTCGGCAGCATGGGTTCGGGTATGACCCGCAACCTGCAGGAGTCCGGCCACCGCCTCGTGGTCCACGACATCCGCCGCGAGTCCGCCGACACCCTGGTGGCCGGTGGGGCAGTCTGGGCCGAGAGCCCGGCCGAGGTGGCGGCCCGCAGCGACCTGGTCATCACCATGCTGCCCACCCCCCGCCACGTCGCCGACGTGGTGCTCGGCACGACCGGGATCTTGGCCGGCATCGCTGACGGGGGCACCTGGATCGACATGTCCACCTCGGTGCCCGAGGTGGCTGACCGGGTCCGCGGGGAGCACGCGCACCGCGGGCTGCACGTGCTCGACGCGCCGGTGAGCGGGATGTCGGTCGGGGCGGCCAACGGGATGCTGCAGATCTTCGTCGGCGGCGACACGGCCGATGTCGAGCGGGTCCGCCCGGTGCTGGAGGCGATGGGCGATCCGGAGCGGATCCTGCACGTCGGTGGTCACGGGGCCGGTTACGCGACCAAGCTGATGATCAACCAGCTGTGGTTCTCGCACCTGGTCGCCACCGCCGAGGTGCTGGCCATCGGGGTCAAGGCCGGGGTCGACCTCGGGGTGCTGCGGGACGCGCTGATCGCCAGCCCGGCCAACAGCACCTTCGTCGAGCGTGACGTGCTGTCCATCCTCGACCACGGTGACTACGACGAGGGCTTCGCCATCGCCCTGGCCTGCAAGGATCTCGGTCTCTCGGTCGACCTGGCCCGGGCGGTCGGGGTGCCGGCCGAGCTGTCCGGGCTGGTCGAGCAGATCTACCGCCGGGCCCGCGCCAGCTACGGCGACCGGGCGGGGGAGATGACCCCCGTGCGGCTCTACGAGGACCTGCTCGGCCAGGACCTCCGCCTCACCGCTGCGGTGGCCTGACCCGCCACAGCGCCCGACACCCCGCTTCACACCACCCCTGACCAAGGACCAGAGACATGAACACACTGCTGACTCCACCCCGGCCTGCGCAGGCCGAAGTCGAGCGCGACCTGATCGCCAGGACCCCGAGCGGGCTCTACATCGATGGCGCGTTCTGCGCCGCCGCCGACGGGGCCACCCTCGACGTGACCGATCCTTCCCGGGGCACGGTGCTGGCCACGGTGGCCGATGCCGGGCCCGCCGACGGACAACGGGCTCTCGCCGCCGCGTACGCCGCCCAAGCCGGCTGGGGCCGGACCCCACCGCGGGCCCGGGCCGAGATCCTGCGCCGCGCCTTCGAGCTGGTCACCGCCCGGGCCGACGACTTCGCGCTGCTGATGACCCTCGAGATGGGCAAGCCGCTGGCCGAGGCCCGGGGCGAGGTCGCGTACGGGGCGGAGTTCCTGCGCTGGTTCTCCGAGGAGGCACCGCGCATCTCCGGTCGCTACACCACCGCCCCCGACGGGGCGAACCGGCTGTTGGTCACCAAGCGCCCGGTCGGTCCCTGCCTGTTCATCACGCCGTGGAACTTCCCGCTGGCCATGGCCACCCGCAAGATCGCCCCGGCCATCGCCGCTGGCTGCACCATGGTGCTCAAGCCGGCCGCCCTCACCCCGCTGACCGCGCTGATGCTCACCGAGGTGCTGGCCGAGGCGGGGCTTCCCGCCGGGGTGCTGAACGTCATCCAGGCCAGTGACCCCGGTCCGGTCACCGGTCCGCTGATCAAGGACCCCCGGCTGCGCAAGCTCTCCTTCACCGGCTCCACCGCGGTCGGGCGTCAGTTGATCGCCGACTCCGCGGAGCAGGTCCTGCGGGTCTCGATGGAGCTGGGCGGCAACGCCCCGTTCATCGTCTTCGACGACGCGGACCTGGAGGCCGCGGTCGAGGGCGCGCTGGCCGCCAAGCTGCGGAACGGGGGAGAGGCATGCGTGGCCGCCAACCGGTTCCTGGTCCACGAGTCGGTGGCACCCGCGTTCACCGCCGCCCTGGTCGAACGGATGTCGTCGTACGTGCTGGGTCGGGGCACCGACGAGGGGGTCAAGCTCGGTCCGCTGGTGAACGAGGCCACCCGGACCAAGGTCGCCGACCTGGTCGACGGGGCCGTGGCGCAGGGTGCCACGCTGGCCCTAGGCGGGGCCCCGGTCGAGGGCCCGGGCTACTTCTACCCCGCCACCGTCCTCACCGACGTGCCCGCCAACGCCCGGATCCTCGACGAGGAAATCTTCGGCCCGGTAGCCCCAGTGGTCACGTTCGCCACCGACGAGGAGGCGGTCCGGCTGGCCAACGCCACCCCGTACGGGTTGGTCTGCTTCGCCTACACCCGCGACCTGAACCGCGGTCTGCGGCTGGCCGAGGATCTGGAGACGGGCATGTTCGGGCTCAACACCGGGGTGGTGTCCAACCCGGCGGCTCCCTTCGGCGGGGTCAAGCAGTCCGGGCTCGGCCGCGAAGGCGGCACCGAGGGCATCGAGGAATACCTCGAGACCTGCTACGTCGGCATCGCCGACCCGTTTGCCACCATCGGGGGGCGGTGACCGTGCAGATCGAGGACTTCGGGATGGACCTGTTCGCCCTCAAGGGGAAGAACGCCATTGTCACCGGCGGCAACACCGGTCTCGGCCGGGCCTTCGCCGTGGCGCTGGCCAAGGCCGGGGCCGACGTGTTCGTCCCCAGCCTGGCCGAGGACGACGGCACCACCGCCCGGCTGATCGAAGCGGAGGGCCAGCAGCTGGTCTTCATGGCCGCCGACATCACCCGCCGCGGCGTCCCCGCCCAGGTGGTGCAGGCCTGCGAGGCCCGGCTCGGATCGGTCGACATCCTGGTCAACTCCGCCGGGATCTGCCTGCAGGCCGACGTGGCCGACTTCGGACGCGAGCAGTGGGACCCGATGATCTCGGTCAACCTGACCGCCGCGTTCGAGCTGGCCCACGAGGCCAGCCGGTCCATGATCAGCAGGGGCGGCGGCAAGATCATCAACATCGCCTCGCTGTTCTCCTTCCTCGGCGGCACCTCCTCCCCGGCGTACGCGGCGACCAAGGCCGGGATCGTCGGCTTCACCAAGGCCTATTGCGACGAGCTCGGCCGCCACAACATCCAGGTCAACGCGATCGCCCCGGGCTACTTCGCCACCGCGATCACCGAGGCCACCCGCTCCGACTCCGACGCCAACCGCCGGATCATCGAGCACATCCCGGCCGAGCGGTGGGGCGACCCGGCCGACCTGATGGGCGCCGTCGTCTTCCTCGCCGGCTCCGCCGCCAACTACGTCAACGGGCACGTCCTGGTGGTCGACGGCGGCTACCTCGTGCGCTGACCCCGCTTCACACGCACCACCGCGCGCCCCCAGCACCCATACCCCCACCCGCAGAGAGCCAGGTCCCCACCATGGTCGTGTCCCGATCACCGCTGAGCCGCCAGAGGATCGTCGCGGAACTCACCGAGATCCTCAGCCCCGACGCCGTCGACACCGACGCCCGCCAGCTGCGGGAGGCCAGCGTCGACCGCTTCCGCAAGTACAGCTCCGTGCACGACATCTACGACGGGCCCATCCCGGCGGTGATCGTCTACCCCCGCAGCACCGACGAGGTCTCGGCGGTGCTGCGCTTCGCCGACGCCAACCTGGTCAACGTGGTGCCCCGGACGGGGCGGACGGCCACCGAGGGTGGACTTGAGACGATCGTCGAGGACACGATCGTGCTGGACGGCTCCAGGATGGACGCCGTCGTGGCGGTCAACCCGGTCGACATGATGGCCACCGCCCAGTGCGGGGTCCCCCTGCAGGTGTTGGAGGACCATCTCCGCGAGCAGGGCCTGACCACCGGGCACTCCCCGCAGTCCAAGCCGCTGGCCCAGATGGGCGGACTGGTGGCCACCCGCTCGATCGGCCAGTTCTCCACCCTGTACGGCGGCATCGAGGACATGGTGGTCGGGGTCGAGGCCGTCTTCCCGGGCGGCACCGTGACCCGGGTCAAGAACGTCCCCCGGCGGGCGGCCGGACCGGACATCCGCCACGTGATTATCGGCAACGAGGGCGCGCTCTGCTTCATCACCGAGGTCACGGTCAAGGTGTTTCGCTACCAGCCGCAGAACAACCGCTGCTTCGGCTTCCTGGTCGACGACTTCGCCGACGGCGTGGACGCGCTGCGCGAGCTGGTCACGGCCGGCTACCGGCCCTCGGTGTGCCGGGCCTACTCGGTGGAGGACGCCCACCAGCATTTCGCCCACTTCGCCGACGGGCGCAACGTCGTGGTGCTCGTCGCCGAGGGCCCGGCCCCGCTGGTCGAGGCCACGGCGCAGGCCATCGAGGCCGTCTTTGCCGCCCGGCCGCACGTACGGGTGCAGACTCACCTGATCGAGAGCTGGTTCGCCAACCTCAACTGGGGCCAGGACAAGATCGATGCGGAGAAGAAGGTGATGCTCGATCAGGCACACCTCGGCTACACCACCGAGGTGTCGGTGGACTGGTCCCGGGTCCGAGCGTTGTTCGACGCGGTGATGTACCGCATCCGCAACGAGTTCGACCGGGCCGGTGACCTGACCATGCTGGGCGCGCACTCCTCCCACAGCTACCAGACGGGGACCAACCTCTACTTCGTCTACGACTACGCCATCCGCTGCGAACCCCGTGAGGAGATCGAGCAGTACCACATCCCGCTCAACGCGATCGTGGTCGAGGAGGCGCTGCGGGCCGGTGGCTCGATGGTCCATCACCACGGAGTGGGCAAGTACCGTACGCCGTGGGTGGCCGAGGAGCACGGCAGCGCCTACTGGCTGCTCACAACCTTGAAATCGGCGTTCGATCCGAACGGCATCATGAACGCAGGCACCATCATCCCGGTCGAGCAGTCGGTCACCCGTCACGTCGACGTGGCCGGCACAGCCGTCCCTGTTGCCGCGGGCGCTTCCCGCGGCTGAGTCGGGTCATGACCTACTTGATCGCCGTCGACAACGGCTCGCAGAGCACCAAGGTGTGCTTGGTCGACGAGCACGGCCGGGTCTACGCGTCCGCACAGGGCCGGCTGCGGCCTTACGACACCTCGACCCCGGGGCGGGTGGTGCACCCGGGGGACGACCTGTGGGACTCGGTGCGGGCAACCTGTCGCGAGGCGATGTCCCGCTTCGCCGGAGACCCGGCGCAGATCGCGGGCGTCGGCCTGTGCACGATCCGGTTTTGCCGGGTCCTGCTGGCCGCCGACGGCACGCTCACCGAGCCGGTCCTGAGCTGGATGGACCCACGCGTCTCGGCCCGGTACGAGGCCGCCGGGACGGCGACCCGGTGGGTGACCACGTCGTCGGGCTACATCACCCACCGGCTCACCGGTCGCTTCGTCGACACCGCGGCCAACTACCAGGGTGTGTGGCCGATCGACCAGCAGACAGCCGCGTGGTCGAGCGACCCAGCGGCGTACGCGGCCACCGGGATGGTCCGGGAGTCGCTGTTCGACCTGGTCCAGCCCGGGGACCGCCTGGGCGAGGTCACGGCCGCCGCTGCCGCCGAGACCGGGATCCCCGCCGGGTTGCCCGTCTTCGCCACCGCTAACGACAAGGCGGTCGAGGCGCTCGGCAGCGGTCTGCGCGACGACGACACGGTGCTACTGTCCCTCGGCACCTACGTCGCCTCCATGACCACCGGAGACGCAGCCGGAGACGCAGCCGGCGCCTACTGGTCTAACTTCGCCTCGACCCCCGGCCGTTATCTCTACGAGAGCTGCGGCATCCGTCGGGGCATGTGGACGGTCAGCTGGTACCGCAACCTGCTGGAGGGCGACCCGGGACCGGACGCATCGTTGCCGGCGGCGTCCGGCATCGAGGAAGAGCTGAACGCGGGGGCGGCCAAGCTCGCCGCCGGCAGCAACGGGCTGATGACCGTCCTCGACTGGCTGGCCCCCGGGAAGCACCCCCACCGACGGGGCGCCATGATCGGGTTCGACGGCAGCCAGGGCCGCTTCCACGTCTACCGCTCGATCCTCGAGGGCATCGCGCTGACCATGCTCAACCACACCCGGGTCATGGAGCGGGCACTGGGTCGGGAGTTCACCTCGATGGTGGTGTCCGGCGGGGGGTCTCGCTCCGACCTGATGATGCAGATCGTCGCCGACGTCTTCGACCTCCCCGCCCGGCGGACCGCCATGAACGACGCGGCTGGGCTCGGCGCAGCGATCTGCGCAGCGGTGGGAGCCGCGGTGCACCCGGATTGGGACAGTGCCGTCGACGCCATGGTCACCGTCGCCGACACGTTCGCGCCCCACGCTGACCAGGTCGCCACCTACCTCGGCATCAACCAGGTCTACGCCGGACTGACCACCTACACCGACCCGCTGTTCAGGTTCACCGCGGGCGGGCCGGGCTAGGAGGGTGGTGTCAAACGACCACCGCGGTGACCCGCATCCCGTCGACGTCGGTCAACCAGATACGCGCCGCCGACGTGCTGGTCTACTTCGACCGACCCGGCACATCCAACGGTCCCACCGGGGCCATCTTAGTGAAGGAGGGCTGGGATGAGGGCGGTTCGTATCCATGGCGAGCGTGACGTCAGGCTCGAGAATCTTCCCGAGCCGACGATTGAACCGGGCACGGTGCTGCTGACCGGTGGCTTCACCGGAATCTGTGGGACCGATCTGCACCTGTACTTCAAGCCCGAATCACTCGGTGAGGACTTCTCGTCTCCTGCCACGTTGACCGGAGCCACGTGGCCCCAGATCCTCGGCCACGAGTTCTCCGGCGAGGTCTCACATCTCGGTTCCGACGTTGGGCACCTCGGCGTCGGAGATCGCGTAGCTGTTTTCCCTTATCACTACTGCGGGAATTGTCTGGCTTGCAGATCCGACCAGTACACGAGCTGTGAGTTCATGGCGTTCGAGGGGATCCATGGTCACTCGGGCGGCATGGCTCAGGTCAAGAGAGTCAGAGCCGACGACTGTTTTGTCCTGCCCCCAAGCGTCGACCTCAAGCTCGGAGCGCTCGTCGAACCGATGGCAGTGGGGTGGCACGGTGTCTCCCTGGCGGCCGTCCACGACGGCGACTCCGCTCTGATCGTCGGCGGTGGGCCGATCGGCGTAGGGGTCTATTTCGCCCTCAAGGCCCGCGGCGTGCCAAGGGTCATCGTCTCGGAACCCAGCGCTGACCGCCGCGCGGTCTTGGAACGTATCGGCGTCGACCACGTCATCGATCCGACCGCGATCGATCTCAACGGCGAGGTGCGCGCGCTGACTGGAGGCGGGGGAGTCGCAGCAGCCATCGACACCGCCGGAGCCCCTCGGGCCTTCGCAGGGGCCATGGAGTCACTGGGTATCGGTGGCCGAATGATCATCATTGCCGTCTACGAAGAGCCCATCGAACTGCATCGGTCGCTCCTCTTCGGTGGCCGGTCCATTCAGAACTCTTCGGTCTACTCCCGGGAGGACTATCGGGCCGTGATCGCCGCCATGAGCAGCGGACTCTATTCTGGAGCCAGCCAATGGATCGAGACAGTGAGCTTCGAGCAGGTGGAGAACGCGCTGCACGAACTCAGGGCTGGCAAGGGCCTGAAGATGCTGGTCGAGACACCCTGAGCATCCACCGGGGTCAAGCCCGGCACTTCCGGCGGGGACCTCGAGACCGGCGGATTCAAGCCCCGACCACACCCCCGACGGGCATGAGCCACATAAGGTTGCTTATGGACAACCACTGACTGCGCAGTCCAAAAAATGCGGCGACCAACGCCCGCCGTCGCACGGGCCGACAGGAGGTCTTCCGTAATGGGCGACCTCGATGCGAGATTTCGAGGGGATTCGCGGCTCCTCACAATGCAGGGTGTAGGCGGGGTCTGAATCCGCCAGTCTCAAGCAGTGATCTGGCGATGTAGTTGGTGAGGTTGCGGAAGCCGAGGAGGTGTTCGATCCGCTGGTTGCTGGCTTCGGTCGGGCCGTTGCTGGTGCCGGGCCGGTCGAAGTAGGCGAGGACGTCGGAGGCGCGTTGGGTCAGGGTCCGGCTGAGGGTGATCAGCTCGGTGAGGGCAGTGGGAACGCCGTGGCTGATCGAGTCGATGAGCTTGCTCATCAGGTCCCGGCCCTGAGCGCGGTCGGCTTTGGCGGTAGGCGGCGATCATGCGCTGGTAGATGCCCCAGGTCGCTTCGACCTGCACGTGATCATCGGACGCGAACAGGTCGGTCAGCCGGTCCTGCTACTTCTCGGTGAGCAGGTCGGCGCCGGTGTGCGGGGTCCGCCGCTCGGCGGGAACAGGGAGTCCAAGCTCTGAGCGATGTCGCCGCCGGGCCTGGTTCTGGCGAATGTGGTGGTGGGTTCAACGGCGCTGAGACCGACGGTGGCGGCGGCGATGCCGACTCCTGCGGCCGCACCCCGGTTGAGCAGTTAACGTCTGGTGACTGGTTAACACAGCATGAATGGGACTGAAGAAATCGGCAACTTGGGGCGCAGGCCTCGTTCAGGTGCCGACGTAAGCCGCGAGGTGCTCGCCGGTGAGGGTGCAGCGGGCGGCCACTAACGCTGCCGGCGTGCCCTCGAAGACAATCCGGCCGCCGTCGTGGCCGGCCCCGGGGCCGAGATCGATGATCCAGTCGGCGTGCGCCATCACCGCCTGGTGGTGCTCGACGACGATGACCGACTTGCCGGCGTCCACGAGCCGGTCGAGCAGGCCAAGCAGCTGCTCGACGTCGGCGAGGTGCAGGCCGGTGGTCGGCTCGTCGAGGACGTAGACGCCGCCCTTTTCGCCCAAGTGGGTGGCCAGCTTGAGTCGCTGCCGCTCGCCGCCGGACAGGGTGGTGAGCGGCTGGCCGAGGCTGAGATAACCGAGCCCGACGTCGGCCAGGTGGGTCAGGATCCTGTGGGCCGCCGGCACCTTCGCTTCCCCGGTGCCGAAGAACTTCTCGGCCTCCGCGACCGGCATCGCCAGCACCTCGCTGATGTCCTTACCGGTGTCACTGCCGCCGAGGCGATATTCCAGCACCTCGGCCTGGAAGCGCTTGCCCTCGCACACCTCGCAGATGGTGGTGACGCCGGCCATCACCGCCAGGTCGGTGTAGATGACGCCGGCGCCGTTGCAGTTGGGGCAGGCTCCCTCGGAGTTGGCGCTGAACAGCGCCGGCTTCACGCCGTTGGCCTTCGCGAACGCCTTGCGGATCGGGTCGAGCAGCCCCGTGTACGTCGCCGGGTTGCTGCGCCGCGAGCCCTTGATCGCCGCCTGGTCGATCGTCACCACCCCGTCCCGGCCCGAGACCGAGCCCTGGATCAGGGAGCTCTTGCCCGACCCGGCCACGCCGGTGAGGACGACCAGCACGCCGAGCGGGATGTCCACGTCGATGTCGCGCAGGTTGTGGGTGCTGGCGCCGCGCACCTCCAGCACCCCTGACGGTTTCCGCACCGACGGCTTCACGGCGGCCCGGTCGTCCAGGTGCCGCCCGGTGATCGTGTCGCTGGCCCGCAGCCCCTCGACGGTGCCCTCGAAGCAGATGGTGCCACCCGCGGTCCCGGCGCCGGGGCCGAGATCGACGACGTGGTCTGCGATCGCGATGGTCTCCGGCTTGTGCTCCACGACGAGCACGGTGTTGCCCTTGTCGCGCAGCTGCCCCAGCAGTTCGTTCATCCGCTCGATGTCGTGGGGATGCAGTCCGATCGTCGGCTCGTCGAAGACGTAGGTCACGTCGGTGAGTGACGACCCGAGGTGGCGGATCATCTTGGTGCGCTGCGACTCGCCGCCCGACAGCGTGCCCGACGACCGGTCCAGGCTGAGGTAGCCCAGGCCGATCTCGACGAACGAGCCGAGGGTGTGCCGCAGCGCCCCCAGCAGCGGCGCCACCGACGGCTCGTCCAGACCGCGCACCCATTCAGCGAGGTCGCTGATCTGCATCGCGCAGGCGTCGGCGATGTTGGCCCCGGCGATCTTCGACGACCGGGCCGCCTCACTGAGCCGGGTCCCGCCGCACTCCGGGCAGCTGGTGAAGGTGATCGCGCGCTCCACGAAGGCGCGGATGTGCGGCTGCATCGCCTCCGGCTCCTTGGCCAGCATCGACTTCTGGATCTTCGGGATCAGCCCCTCGTACGTCAGGTTGATGCCGTCGACCTTGATCTTGGTCGGCTCCTTATAGAGCAGGTCCCGCAGCTCCTTCTTGTTGTACGAGCGGATCGGCTTGGCCATGTCGAAGCCGGCGCCGCCGAAGATGCGGCCGTACCAGCCGTCCATGCTGTAGCCGGGGATGGTCAGCGCGCCCTCGCCCAGCGACAAGCTGTCGTCGTACAGCGCAGACAGGTCGAAGTCGGTGACCGAGCCCCGGCCTTCGCAACGCGGACACATACCGCCGGTGATGTTGAAGCTGCGACGCTCCTTCACGGTCCGGCCAGCTCGCTCCAGGGTGACCGCACCCGCGCCACTGATCGAGGCTACGTTGAAGGAGAACGCCTGAGGCGAGCCGATGTGCGGGAGCCCGAGTCGGCTGAAGAGGATGCGCAACATCGCGTTGGCGTCGGTAGCGGTGCCGACCGTGGAGCGGGGATCGGCGCCCATCCGCTGCTGGTCGACGATGATCGCGGTCGTCAGCCCTTCGAGGACGTCGACGTCGGGCCGCGCCAGCGTCGGCATGAAGCCCTGCACGAAGGCGCTGTAGGTCTCGTTGATCATCCGCTGCGAGTCGGCGGCGATCGTGCCGAACACCAGCGAGCTCTTACCTGAGCCGGAGACGCCGGTGAACACCGTCAGTCGGCGCTTCGGGATCTCGACATGCACGTCTTTGAGGTTGTTCACGCGCGCGCCCTGCACGCGGATCAGATCGTGGCTGTCGGCCCTGTGTCCTGTGGTCGAATGTCCAGTGGTCGAGGGCGGCGCCGGCGACTGTGGGTCCGTCTTCTTGGCCATGCTCATCGTGTCTCCATCTTGGGCAACCGGGCGGCCCTGTGCAACCGGGCGGGCTGGTGCAACCGGGCAACTCAGGGCAACTCGTCGATGCGGACATGGTGGCCCGCGAGGTCGCGGAGGTGCTCCGCCCCGTCGGCTACGCAGAGACCAGGTTCAGGCGCGCTGGTCGATCAGCCGGCGGGCGTAGTCGGGCCAGAACACCCCCGCCTTCGGTTCGCCGGGACGGCAGTCGCCGTCGGAGGCGCCGGGTTCTTTGATCCAGAGAAACGCCACGGCCAGCGCCGGCCCGTCGACCACCCGAGGATCCTCGCCGAGGGCGGCTCCGGGCGGGTTGCACCAGGCGTCGATCCCTTCGGTGACGGCGGGGGCGCCCTGACCGTTGCGGGAGACGTCGACCACGAACTGGGTCTGACCCAACAGGGCGGAGAGTCGTTCTCCGTACGCAACGCTGTCCGGGGTGCGGTGGAAGTTGGACACGTTCAGGCTGAAGCCGTCGGCGTGCTCCACCCCGCTGGCCCGCAGCGCGTCGGCGAGGGTCGACGGGTCTTCGATCCAACCGGCGTGGCCGGCGTCGAGGTAGACGCTGACCTGCGGCTGCTTCTTCAGCACGTCGACGGCCCGGGCGAGCATGGCGAACTCCGCTGCGGACTGCTCGGGCCCCCCGCAGGCACCGCTGACGGACTGGGCCACCGCGTCGGGCTCCAGCACCACCAGGGCCCGGCGCTCACCGATCCCGGCGGCCAGCTGGCCCACCCAGGCAAGGTAGCTCTCGGGTTCGGCCGAACCGCCGGCGGAGTAGGAGCCGCAGTCGCGGTCCGGTCGGTGGTAGGCCACCAGCACTGGCAGCTGGCCCTGCGCGGCCGCCGCCGTGGTCACCCGCTCGGCCTCGGGGTAGGGATTGTCATCCTGGCCGGAGAGCCAGGTGGCGACTGGCTGACTGGTGATCGGCCGGACGGCCTCCGCAGCCGCCGCATCTCCTTGCAGCTGCCAGGCGTCGGCCTGTTGCTGCGCGGTCGACTGCGGGTCCACCCAGAGGCTGGCTCCGACCAGCGGATTGGCCGGCAGGGTGGCAGGCGGGGGTCCAGGCGAACCGGCCGGCGCGCACGCCGCCAGCACCACCAGGATGACGCCGAGCGCCGTCATACCGAACTGTCGCGGGGTCACGGCACCTGCACCCAGCTCGCCGACGAGGGCTTGCCGTTGGCGTCCACGAGGAACAGCATGTACCACCCCGCGGGAGTGAGATTGCGGTTCGGGTCCAGGCTGAGCCGCACGTCGTCCCCGGTGTCGGTGACGCCGAGAGCCACCGAGCGCTGCTCGGTGTCGGTGACATGGGTGACCGCGCTGGGACGGACCAAGCGGGCCTGGACGATGTCCCCGGTGGCTTGGACGTCGATGGTGCGCCCGCGGGTCAAGGTGTCCGGGGCGTTCGAGATCGTGGGGCGCTCACCTTCGGTGAAGAAGTACGGCGGACGGTAGATCTCGAAGCGCTGCTCGAACACGCCACCTGTGGTGTTCGCCGCATCGCCGTAGAGCGGGTCCGAGCCGATCGACAGCACGCTGCCGTCGGGCAGCAGCAACGCCTCGGAGTGGTAGTTGCGACCTACGTGCGGCGGAGCGACGGGGGTCATGGTGTTGAGCTTGGGGTCGTACAGGCTGGCGGCCAGGACGTCGGAGTCGTTGCGCCCCCGGTAGTCCGACGAACCTCCGGTGATCAGCACCTGGTCGGTCGGCAGGTTCACCGTCGACGGATAGCGCACCGGCTGCTGGAGGTCGGGCGCCGGCTTGATCAAGCCGTCGTCGAAGCTGATCACGTCGGCCCGGGCGGTCGAGCCGGGCGCATCGCCGACGCTGCCGCCACCCACGATCAGGGCGTCCTGGTTCTGCGCGGGCGGCAGCAGGACGCTACCGGCGGTCTCGTTCATCTCGGGGTCGCGCAGCCCGGGGATCTCGTCGAAGGAGTTGTTCTTCAGGTTCCAGATGCCCGGGGTGCGCATCTGCTCGGCAGGGCCGTAGCCGGCGTTGGCCCCCGTGTAGAGGATCCGCCCATCCGCGCCGCGGACGAGAGCCGGATACGTGGGAAAGGCCCGGTTCAGGTCCGGGCGTGCCCGCCAGGTCTTGGTCCGCAGATCGAACACCTCGGTCGTGCCCTGGCCATTTTCGATGAAGACCCCGTACTCGTCCAGGCCGGAGACCGCCATCACGTCTCCACCATCGAGGGAGACCAGCGAGGGATACCACCGAGCCTTGGTCATCGAGTCGACCTTGACGTAGGTCTCTTTGCGGATGTCGAAGATGTAGGCGTCGTCCAGACCTCGGTACTCCTGCTTGTCGAGGGTGATGGTGTCAGCCTCGCCGTACAGACCCAACTGGTCGTGGCCGTCCAGGATGAGCTGGTGGCCCTCGCCGCGGAAGACGTAGGACTCGTCCGGCTCGACCGCCTCCACCCAGACCTTCGTCCGAGACGCCATCTTGGTGCCGTCGCCGTGCTTCATCACCCTGGGGATGGTCTTGTCCTCGGTGGCGCGGTACTGCTTACCGGTGCTCCGGTCGGTGAAGGTGTCGCCGACCTTGAGCTCCAGGTCAGCCTCGTAGATGGCGTCGTTCACCACCGTGATCACACCTGCCGCGTGGGTGACGTCCTTGGCCAGCACCTCGTACTTCGCGGTGCCACCGGCGATCAGCACGTTACCGTCCGGCAGGAAGGCGTGCCCGCCGCAGAACAGATCCACCGGCGTGTCGATCTTGCGGTAGCTGTTGTCAGCGGGGTCCCACAGAAGGGTCTCGAAGGTGCCGGCCTCGAAATGGTGGGTGTTGTTGCCCGAGCCGGACACGACCAGGACCTTGCCGGTGGGCAGCATGACGCTGTGGATCCCGTTCACCCGGAACTTCGCCGGCAGCTCGACGGTGCTCCACTGGCCGTGGCTCTTCTGGAAGCTGGGCTGAGCCTCGGAGTACATCGTGGCGGCCACTTCCACCGCGGAGCTGACGTGGGAGAAGTTGACGGCGACGACGGCGCCGATGGTCAGCGCGACAAGGGCGCGGTTGCGGAGCCGGAGCTTGATCTGGCGGTTCATGAGAGTCCTTTGGATGATGAGGTCGTGGAGAGGCGCCAGATCAGCAGGGGGCAGAAGCTGATCAGCACGGTGAGCACCGCCCAGATGGACATGGCCGGATGGGTGTGTCCGAGCAGCTGCGCGGCGCCGAGGCCGGCCAGCATCAACAGCCCCCAACCGATGTTCACCCGGAACACGCGCCAGGTGTCCGTCCCTGCCGTGTTGCCCTTGGGCGTGATCGCGAAGGCCACGTTGCGACCGCGGATGGCGTCGAGCAGAGCCACCACGTACATCGGGGCCGAGAGGACCGACACGAGCATGCCGAGAGCTCCGGAGGAGCCCGCCTCCTCGTGGGGGCTGACGTTGTAGCGACGGTTCCAGAAGTAGATCGCGACCTGCATCACCGCGGCGTTGACGTAGAGCATCAGCCACACGCTGGCGGACAGCTGGACCCCACCGGAGCCGGTGACCAGGTACAGCAGCACGTTGAGGTTGCCCAGCACCCAGGCCAGTGCGGCCGAGGGATAGTAGCTCATCAGCAGCAGGTAGTGCAGCCGAGTAGCCCAGGGCAGCCGGGTGAGGGCCCCGCGAGCCCCTCGGACCACGATCTCGTTGGTGCCGCGGGCCCAGCGGTTCTGCTGGGTGAAGTAGTCCGACCAGCCGGACGGTCCCTCGCCGACCGCCAGCACGTCGGGGGTGTAGATCGAGGTGTACCGACGGCCGGTCCCGGGGTTGCGGCGGGAGTGCCACACCAGTGAGGTGGCGGCATCCTCGGTGATGGAGTCGGCCAGCCCGCCGATGTCGCGCAGCGCCGAGATCCGTACGGCGTTGTTGGTCCCCACGAACATCGGGGCGCGCCAGCGGTTGCCGGCCCGCTGCAGCACCGAGTGGAAGAGATACTGCTGGGACTCGCTGGCCCTGGTGACGAAGTTGTCGTAGTTTCCGTAGACCTGTGGTCCGACCACGAAGGCGACGTCGGGGTCGCGGAAATAGCCGAGCAGCCGCTGCACCATCTGGGGGTGCGGGACGTGGTCGGTGTCGACCGAGACCCAGAAGTCGTAGTCGGCCCCGTGGGCATCCAACCAGGCGTTGTAGTTACCGTGCTTGGTACGAGCCTTGAAGCTCCCCTTGATGGTGTTCCACTGCTCGCTCCGCGGCGGGTGAAGTGATGGACCCCGAGCCTGGCGCACATGGCCTTCACCTCGTCGTCGTCACCCTCGTCCAGCAACCACAGGTCGATCGTGCCGTCGTAGCTGAGGTTCTTGGCTGCCGCGAGCGTCTTCTCGGCCAGGCTGACCGGTTCTTTGCTGGGCACGATGGAGGTGATGAACGCGACCCGGTGGCCAGGCTGCGGCACGACCGGGACGGGGTCACTGGCGTGCACGGTGGCGCGCACGAGAGTGGCCACGTTGACCAGCCGCATCACCTCGATGACTCCGACGGAGGCGATCAGGAAGAAGCTGAGGTAGCGCGCCACTCCGAAGAGACCAGCGGGGTAGTGGGGGGGCAGCAGCAGCCAGACCAGGAAGATGACCTCGAACAGCAGCGCGGCAGCCAGCAACGGGTAGACCGACCACCGTCGTCGGTCCCGACGCAGCAGGTTGACCATCTCGACCCGGTAGTCGCCCTCTGGTGGCTGCGTGAGGTCACCGGCGAGCCGGGCGACCGCGTCGTAGTCGTACGGGGCGCTGACCGGCTCGCTCCGATCCTCCGGCAGTGGGGGTCCCGGTGCTGTGGACCGAGATCCCGGCCGCGATCGCCCGGGCCCGGTCGACCCTTCACGGGTCGCCCAACGTGGCGCTGGGGACAAGGTGGGCGATGCCTGGATGGTCGAGTCCCTGGTCGCCGGAGTGCCCAGCGCGGCGTGCTGAGAGCGCCGCCGGAAATGCGTGGCGACCTCGTGCATCTCGGCTGGGATGCGGGCGCCGACGGTGGGCAGGTGGACTCTCATGGCTCTCCAGGGGGGTACGAGCAGGGGCCGTTTCACCCCGCACCAGAAGATTGACGGTTCAACCTCTGCGGACCGTCTGCTCTCGCCCCGGTCTTTGCCCAGAAGGCCGTCAAGACCGGGTTGACCTCATCGTGAGGATCAGCCCTCGCCCTGGTGTTTGCTCAGCGGGCCGTCAAGACCGGGCTGAGCCCAACCTGAGGGTCGAGGTGGCGCGGTCCGCTCCACCGTGGTCGCGGCGCTCGAGAGTCGTGATGTGGTCAGCGGTTGGCGATGGTGACGGCTTCTTGGAGGTGGTTGTCGCTGGTGAGCTGGGCGACGAGGAACGTGGCGAGGTCAGCGCGGGTGATGGAGTGGGCCTGGTCGCGGCTGTTGGCAGAGAAGACACGGACGTCGCCGGTCGCGGGCTTGTCGGTCAGGATCGCCGGCCGGGTGATGACCCAGTCCAGCCCGCTGCTACGGACCGCGGCCTCCATCCCCGCCTTGTCCGGCGTGGACCCACGCAGGAACGTCGCCACCGCGATCTTGGTGGACAACGGGGTGTTCGCGGTGCTGTCGCCCACGCCCAGCGAGGAGGTGACGACGAGCCGGCGTACGTCGTGGTCTCGCATTGCCGCGACGATCGTGGTCGCTACGCTCGTCTCGAGGGTGGTGTGCTTGTAGGGGGTCTTGCCGCCGACGGTGTCGATCACAGCGTCCTGCCCCGTGACTGCGGCCGCCGCCGTTTCCGGGTCGCTGGCGTCGCCGACTCGTACGGCAACACCACCGACGTCGTAGCCGTTGTCGCTGTGGACGAGGGCGGTGACCTGGTGACCCGCCTTCAGGGCCTGCTCGACGACGGCTCGCCCGGTCTTGCCGGCGGCTCCTACAACGAGAACCTTCATGTCTGTCTCCTGAGGCGAATACGGTTGTGTGACGGCAACGCTGAATGTGCAGAGTCCTAGGAAGTGCTGCGTTCTGGGCAGTGATGGACGGCTGACGATTATCTGTCGCCGCCGGATTCGACTCGGGCGATGATCGCGTCGACGCGGGCGACGATCTCCGCTCGGTCGGCGAGCGCGAAGCAGGGACCCCCTTCGGTCGTGCCCCAGGGCACGAGGACGTCGAAGTCGAGCTCGCGGACGAGTGCCAGGCTGTGGAGGTATTCGGCACGGAGGCTGGAGCCGAGCACCACGGCTTTCCATTCCCCGTTCTCGATCCAGATGAAGTCGCCGGTGAACAGGAACCGGTGGCTGCCGCTGTCCCAGAGATAGGACGTCGTGCCCGGGGTGTGCCCTGGTGTGGGAATTACCTCGAGGTCGTCGTCGATCAGCTGGCGGCCGGTGAAGACGCCGGCCACGAGCATCGAGCGGGCGGTCTCACTCCGGTCGCGCTCGTGGACGAACACGGGTGCGTCGAGATCGGGATCGCCGTACATCGCCTCGTGGGCGTGGTTGACGAGCAGGCGGGCAGCCCCGCCGGCGTCGCGGATGTGCGTGGCTGCCGATGTCAGGCCAGGAGAGTTGTAGACGATCACGTTGCCGGTCGGTCGCTCGAGGAGGAACGACCTGACCAGGACGCCGGCCTGGTAGGGCAGCTGTGAGGGGGGAGCGCTGCGAAGGCCCTCGATCGGGGTCTCCAGCCCAGGGGTCTCTGAAGATGGCCCAGTGGTCTCTGAAGATGGCACGGGGGTCTCTGAGGATGGCACGGGTGTGCTCCGTTCGTGAGGTCAGGTCGCGCGACCGAGGGCGGCAGCGATGTCGGTGAACGAGAGCGGGGCGGGTGACAGTGGTTGTGTTCCTGCCGACGGACGGATGCCGTCGACCAGCAGCTGTGCGTAGCGACGCCAGGCATCGGGATCCGTGCTGCGGGTGATGTCGGCGACCTTCCCGACCATGAAACCGAGCAGGCACACCTCCTGACCGATGAAGTCCGGGCGGAGTTCGCCGGCCGAGATCGCGCGGGCGACGAGCCGATCGACCGTCGGCGCGAAGTGTCGGCTGAGCGCCTGGCTGAACCGGGCGCTTCGACCGGGCGCCATCAGGATCGCGTCGAGCCCGCGGTCGGTGGCGCGCATCTCCATCAGGCCCAGCAGGAAACCACGGAGGGCCGTCCCTGCGTTCTCGACCGAGGCCGCCTCATCGGCAAGGCGAACCAGGGCGTCGATCTTGTTGTCGAAGAGGGCGTCGAGCATCGCCTCCTTGTCCGGGAACTTCCGGTACACGGTGCCCACACCGACCCCGGCGACACGAGCGACGTCATTCAGCGTCGCCGCCGCCCCTCGCTCGGCGAACACGCGAGCGGCGGCGTCAAGAACGCGTCGCCGGTTCCGCTCGGCGTCCGCGCGAGTCGGACGGGTCGATGATGCCTGGGCCATGACACGATCCTACCCTGCAAGTGGATATGGAGTATCCGATTCCACCTTTTTCTTCGACCCGGTGATGCAGAACCCAGCGCGGGGTCGACTCCGTTCAGAGGCTCCCGGAAGGCGTGTCCCGGCCCTCGATCTCGGGCTGGCTGGGACCGTCGGGAAGCAGGCCGATCCGGTCGAGCTCTTCGGCGAGCCCGGCACCGTCGGCGGCGTAGAGCCAGGGCACCTGGGAGGCCCCGCCCACGTTGCGGTCCCGCGAGCTGCTGCCGGCGAGGACGGCCTCGCCCGGGCTCAGCTGACGGATGCAGACGGCCGCGACCTGGTCGGGGTGTCGGCTGAGGAAGTCGCTGTAGATCGCCGGGTCGTGCTGACCGTCGTCTCCGATCAGCAGCCACTTGATGTCGGGGAACTCACCCGCCAGCCGTTCCAGGTTGCCGCGCTTGTGCTCTTGTCCGCTCCGGAACCACCGGTCGGCGGTGGGACCCCAGTCGGTGAGCAGCAACGCGCCGGCCGGATAGAGGTTGCGGGACAGGAAGCGGGTCAGTGTGGGGGCGACGTTCCAAGCACCGGTGGACAGGTACACGACCGGCCCGCGGGGGTGCAGGGAGTGCAGCCGCTCGTAGAGCACCGGCATCCCCGGCGTCGATGATCGGGCGTGCTCGTTCACCACGAAGGTGTGCCAGGCCGCCAGCATCGGGCGGGGGAGGGCGGTGACCATGACGGTGTCGTCGATGTCGGACAGGAGCCCGAACCTCGTGTCGGGGTGGACGACGAACACCTCGGACCTCACCACCTCCGAGCCCTCGGAGCTGAGGCCGATCTCGTGCCAGCCCGGCTCGAGCTCGACCTCGACGACCACGTCGATGATGCCGCTGTGGTCGGCCGAGACCTGGTAAGAGCCACCGCCGGCCTCGACGGTGACCGCCGCGTTCTCTACCGGGACGCTGGTGAAGCTGCGCCAGCCGCGGGCCCCCTCCGGCTCGGTGCTGGTCCGGTCGGTGTCCCCGGTGAGCAGCACCCGGCCGAGCACCCGGATCCAGGACGTGGAGCCGTAGCCGGTGTAGGGGATGACCGAGGCGTGCAAGCCCTTGGCCCGAGCCCGCCGGGCCCGCCACCGCAGCAAGGCGAGATCTATGCGGGCGGCCCGGTGCATACCACTGTTGGGCATACCACTGCGGGGCTCGGACAGGGGCGTCTTCATGGCCCCAACCTAACGGGCTACTCCCCGCCGCTGCGCCGCAGGACCTCACTGAGCCGCTCGGCCGCCGCGATGACCGCGGGAGCGTGCAGCCGGCCCGGCTGGCGGGACAGTCGTTCGATCGGCCCGGACACGCTGACGGCGGCGATCACCTTGCCGGAGGGGGAGCGTACGGGTGCCGACACCGAGGCCACCCCGGCCTCGCGCTCACCCACCGAGTGGGCCCAACCCCGACGGCGTACGGCGGCGAGTGCGACCGCTGAGTAGTGGCTGCCGCGCAGCCCCCGCTGCATCCGGTCCGGCTCCTCCCAGGCCAGCAGCACCTGCGCCGCCGATCCGGCGCTCATCGTCAGCTGCGTGCCCACCGGCACGCTGTCGCGCAACCCGGACATCCGTTCGGCCGTGGCCACGCAGACCCGGAAGTCACCCTGGCGGCGGAACATCTGTGCCGACTCGCCGGTGATGTCACGCAGCCGGGCCAGGACGGGCCCCGCCGTGGCCAGTAACCGGTCCTCACCGGCCGCGGAGGCCAGCTCGCCGAGCCGCGGACCGAGGATGAACCGGCCCTGCAGATCCCGGCTGACCAGTCGGTGGTGTTCCAGCGCGACCGCCAGCCGGTGGGCGGTAGGCCGGGCGAGACCGGTGGCGGCCACCAGGCCCGCGAGGGTGGTCGGGCCCGTCTCCAGGGCGCCGAGCACCAGGGCGGCTTTGTCGAGGACGCCGACACCGCTAGTATTGTCCATGCCTTGATACTGCCGTCTCGAATGCTGGAATGCAAGTTGTAGGCTTCCGGAACGCGTGGGGTCGTCTGGACAGACAGTTTTGGTCACCGCGGCGCAGATGCAGGTCGGAGATCGTAGATCGCCGATGTACACAGTCAAACCAGGTGCACAGTCAAACCAGGTGCACAGTCGAACCAGATGCACAGTCGAACCAGCTGAGGGGAATGCGTCGTCATGGGCAGAACACTGAGTGAGAAGGTCTGGCAGGACCACGTCGTCCATGCGGCTGAGGGCGAGCCCGACCTGCTCTACATCGATCTCCACCTCGTGCACGAGGTGACCAGCCCGCAGGCCTTCGACGGACTGCGTCAGACCGGACGCCCGGTACGCCGTCCGGACCTCACCCTGGCCACCGAGGACCACAACACCCCGACGCTGGACATCGACCAGCCGATCGCCGACCCGGTCTCGCGTACGCAGGTCGACACGCTGCGCCACAACACCGCCGAGTTCGGCGTCCGGATCCACAGCCTGGGCGACCTCGACCAGGGCATCGTGCACATCATCGGTCCGCAGCTCGGTCTGTCCCAGCCGGGCATGACCGTGGTCTGCGGTGACTCCCATACCTCCACCCACGGCGCCTTCGGCTCGATCGCCTTCGGTATCGGCACCTCCGAGGTCGAGCACGTGCTGGCCACCCAGACGCTGCCGCAGGCCAAGCCCAAGACGATGGCGGTCAACATCACCGGTGAGCTGCCGGCCGGCGTCACCGCCAAGGACATCGTGCTGGCCCTGATCGCCAAGGTCGGCACCGGCGGCGGTCAGGGCTACATCGTGGAGTACCGCGGATCGGCCATCGAGGCACTCTCCATGGAGGGCCGGATGACCATCTGCAACATGAGCATCGAGTGGGGCGCCAAGGCCGGCATGATGGCGCCGGACGAGACCACCTTCGCCTACCTCGAGGGCCGCCCGCACGCACCTGAGGGCGCGGACTGGGAGGCGGCGGTGGACTACTGGCGCACCCTGAGGAGTGACCCGGACGCGGTCTTCGACGTCGAGGTCGACCTCGACGCCGCCCAGCTCAGCCCCTTCGTCACCTGGGGCACCAACCCGGGTCAGGGCGTACCGCTGGGGGCCTCGGTGCCCGACCCGGAGACCTTCGCGGAGGAGGCCGACCGGACCGCGGCGGCCAAGGCGCTGGAGTACATGGCCCTGAGCCCCGGGCAGAAGATGCGCGACATCCACGTGGACACCGTCTTCCTGGGCTCCTGCACCAACGGTCGGATCGAGGACCTGCGGGCCGCCGCCGACGTGATCCGGGGTCACCACGTCGCCGAGACCGTACGGATGCTGGTCGTCCCGGGCTCCGCCCGGGTCCGGCTCCAGGCTGAGTCTGAGGGCCTGGACATCGTCTTCAAGGAGGCCGGAGCCGAGTGGCGGGCCGCGGGTTGCTCCATGTGCCTGGGGATGAACCCCGACCAGCTGGCTCCCGGCGAGCGGGCAGCATCGACCTCCAACCGCAACTTCGAAGGCCGTCAGGGCAAGGGTGGGCGTACGCACCTCGTATCCCCGTTGGTGGCCGCGGCGACCGCGGTGACCGGTCACCTCAGCGCGCCGACCGACCTCTGACCAACCTCTGACCAACCTCTGACCAACCTCTACCGACCGACAGGAGATCTCGACATGGACAAGTTCGTCAGCCACACCGGTACGGCGCTCCCGCTGCGCCGTAGCAACGTCGACACCGACCAGATCATCCCCGCCGTGTACCTCAAGCGGGTGACCAAAACCGGCTTCGAGGACGGCCTGTTCGCCGCTTGGCGCAAGGACCCGGGCTTCGTGCTCAACCAGCCCGCCTACGCCGGAGCGACGATCCTGGTCCCCGGTCCGGACTTCGGCACCGGATCGTCGCGCGAGCACGCGGTGTGGGCCCTGCAGAACTACGGCTTCCGGGTGGTCATCGGTGCCCGCTTCGGCGACATCTTCCGCGGCAACTCCGGCAAGGCGGGGCTGCTGGTCGGCGCGGTGGACCAGAAGATCATCGAGGAGCTGTGGGACTACATCGAGGCCCACCCCAGCGCACCCATCTCGGTCAACCTGGTCGAGCAGCAGATCACGGCGGACGGCTTCCGGACCGGCTTCGAGATCGACCCCTACACCCGGTGGCGGCTGCTGGAGGGCCTGGACGACATCGGACTGACCCTTCGCCACGTGGACGAGATCGGTGCCTTCGAACAAGCGCGGCCGGCCTTCAAGCCGAGGACCTTGCCCGCCAAGATCGCTTCCTGAGCTGATCCCACACCGAAAAGTGCGGGTCGGACGTTGCCGGAAGGGGCTGGCTTCCCTAGCGTGTGTGATGCCGACGTAACGCACGCCGCCCCAGGCATCAGACCGCTGGGAAATGCAGGTGGGAAGGAAAAGCCCGTGAACAAGGCGGAACTGATCGAGGCGCTGTCCAAGCATTTCGACGGCAGCAAGGCTGATGCGGCGAAGGCCCTGAACGCGGTGGTGCAGACGATCACCTACCAAGCCGCCGTGGGGGAGAAGGTCTCGATCACCGGCTTCGGGGTCTTCGAGAAGGTCTCGCGTGGTGAGCGGATGGTGCGTAACCCCCGGACTGGCGAACGCACACTCGCGGGGCCCACCGCCGTGCCGCGGTTCCGGGCCGGGACGGAGCTGAAGGCGTACGTGTCCGGGGCGAAGCAGGTTCCGGGGACGCTCGACCCGTCGTCCACGGCCGCCGCGCAGCCGCCGGCAGCCAAGGTGGCGAGGGTGAAGAAGGCGGTTTCCCCGGCGACGGCCAAGAAGCCCGAGGGCAAGAAGTCCGAGGTCAAGAAGTCCGACGCCAAGAAGAGCGACGCCAAGAAGAGCGACGCCAAGAAGAGCGACGCCAAGAAGAGCGACGCCAAGAAGGCTTCCGCCAAGAGCTGACCGGTCTCACAACCAGGCGGACAGCACCTCGCCGTCCTCGACGACCGCGTGCAGGCGCTGGCCGAGGCGGGCCGAGCGCAGTCCGTCGCTCAGCGCGGTGGTCGGCAACGCGACCCGCTGGCCCGACGACGTGATCGCCTCGCGGCTGCCGTCCGGCCGGAGCCGGTCGGTGGCCGTGATCACCTGATAGGTGCCGAGCCGCCCGGTCGCTCCCATCAGGGCGGTGGTGGCCGGTCCCAGGCCGAGGTGAGCAGCATCGACCAGATCCACCATGGTGTCCACGTCACGGCGGGCGTCGGCGAGCGAACCACCGGACGCGGGCGGCTCGAGGCGGGTGGCGCCGCTGGCGTGGTGGGCCGCCGCGGAGCGCCCCTGGAACCGCGGGCCCAGGGCCAGGCCGTGGCTGAGCAGCATCGTGGTCCCGGTCCCCGAGGCGTCGGGGACGAACGACCGGCGGTGATCACGGGATAGGGTGAGGATGGCGCGTACGGATTCGGCTCGTAGCGCCGGCAGGTCACCGACGCAGGCCAGCACCGTGCTCACCCCGGCCGCACGGAGGGTGGTCTCGCCGTAGGTCAGAGCCGCGTTCATCCCGGCCCGGTCGTCCTCCGCCACAACCTCTACCCTCAGGCTCGCCCGGCCCAGCCTGGACGCCAACGACGGTTGCCGGCTGACCACGAGGACGCGGTCCACCGCCCCCGACAGGGCCCGCAACGTGTCGACCGCCATCGTCCAGGCCAGCCGGCGCCGTAACGGATCGGGCAGCGGGGCGAGCCGCGACTTGACGAATTCACCGGACTTCAGGGCGACCAGTGCAGCCGTGGATCCGTCCACCTCGGCTGCGTCCATGTTGGTAGACGATGCTGTCACACCGGGCTCGGTCCTGACCGATCCCGTAGGGTGATCCGGCTGGGGGGGATCGACGAAGCGAGGTGGGATGGCCGACGATGCGGCGCAGCCGGGTGCGGGCGTGTTGCTCCCGCTCGCCCAGGCCAACCACGAGCCCGGTCGCGAGGCCATCTTCGCCGTGGTGAGCCTGCTGCACGCGATCATCCGGCCGCTGACCCGGCGCGACTGGCGCCACCAGGAGAAGCTGCCGCCGACCGGGGGTCTGGTGGTGGTGGCCAACCACATCTCCAACCTGGACCCGCTCTCGCTCGGGCAGTTCCTGGCCTTCTCCGGTCGCTGGCCCCGGTTCCTCGGCAAGGCCTCGGTGTTCCGGGTGCCGGTCGTCGGGGCGATCCTGCGGCGCTGTGGTCAGATCCCGGTCGAGCGCGGCAGCGAGCAATCCCGCGACGCCCTCGCGGCCGCCCGGTCGGCCATCGAGGTGGGCCGGGCGGTGGTGGTCTATCCCGAGGGGACGATCACCGGTGACCCGGGGCTGTGGCCGATGCGAGGCAAGACCGGTGCTGCTCGACTCGCGTTCGAGACCGGTTGCGCAGTGATCCCGGTCGCCCAGTGGGGGGTGCAGGAGATCATGTACGGCGGGCGGGTCCACCTGCCGCGGTTGCTTCCCCGCAAGACGTTCCGGGTGATCGTCGGCGACCCGGTCGACCTCGATGATCTTCGTGACCAGCCGGTGACGACCCAGACCCTGACCGAGGCCACCGAGCGGATCATGATCGCGATCAGCGACCTGGTGGCCGAGCTCCGGCAGGAGTCCCCGCCGGCTGTCCGTTTCGACCCTCGCTCCGCCCCGGGTTCAACCACCGGCCACCACACCGGTCTGGGCTGATGAGGGCAGGCGCCCCCGCCGAGGTGGCGGTGATGGGATCCGGTTCCTGGGGGACAGCCTTCGCCTTGGTGGTCTCCGATGCCGGCCACCACGTACGGCTGTGGGCCCGTCGTCCCGAGCTGGCCGAGGCGATCAACACCGAGCACCGCAACCGCGACTATTTCCCTTCGATCGAGCTGCCCAGCTCGGTCAGGGCCCGGACCGACCCCGACGACACCATGGCCGGCGCGGACTTCGTGATCCTGGCCGTGCCGTCCCAGTCCCTGCGGACCAACCTCGCCCAGTGGCAGATCCCGCCGGACGCGATCGTGGTCAGCCTGGCCAAGGGGATCGAGCTGGGCTCATGCCTGCGGATGAGCGAGGTCATCGCCGAAGCCGGGCGGATCGACCCGGAACGGATCGCCGTCGTCACCGGGCCCAACCTGGCCCGGGAGATCGCCGAGCGGCAGCCGTCGGCCAGTGTCGTGGCCAGCTGGGCCGAGACCACCGCGGAGGCCCTGCAGGCGATCTGCCACACGGCCCGCTTCCGGGCCTACACCAACACCGACGTCGTCGGCTGCGAACTGGGCGGGGCGACCAAGAACGTGATCGCGCTGGCCGTAGGAATGGCCGTCGGACTGGGCCTGGGCGCGAACGCTACGGCCTCGCTGATCACCCGGGGCCTGGCCGAGATCACTCGGCTGGGAGTCGCGCTGGGGGCTGACCCCTACACCTTTGCCGGGCTGGCCGGGCTCGGCGACCTGGTGGCCACCTGTTCCTCCCCGCTGTCGCGCAACCGGACCTTCGGCGAGGAGCTGGGCCGGGGGCGTACGGTCGCCGAGATCACCGCGTCCACCCGGCAGGTGGCCGAGGGCGTCCTCTCCTGCGCGTCGATCCAGCAGCTGGCCGCCCGGCACCAGGTCGAGATGCCGATCGTGGAGAACGTGGCCGCGGTGGTGGCCGGCGACCTGACCGCGGCGGAGATGATCACCGCCCTGATGTCCCGCTCGGCCAAGCGCGAGCGCTACTGAGTTTCCGGTAGGTGGTGGTCGGCGTTGCACCGGGCCAGGGAAACGTCGTCCTTGGAACTCGATCATCTTGACGACGGCTCGGTGCTGTGACCAGTTTTCAGCCACCGACGCGGCTGGCGCCACAGCACCGAGCCGTTGACGCCCCCAACATGGACGGTGTACGTTCCGAACATCACGGCCTACCCCCAGGGGCCGCGGTTGAGCCGAAGGGGTTCGAATGACCCTCCGCCAGACCATCGCAAGAACTGCCGTGGCGAGTGCCCTCATCGTGGGCCTGCCCGCCGCAGCATAGGGAGCCACCATCTCGTACGGCTTCTCGATGAGCGGTAACCAAACCAGCGATAAGCGTGTGCCCTCTGGATCAAGCAGCGACCAGTCGCTTCCTGCGACGAGCGCCAACGGCGCAACGAACGTCAACTACAGTTGCGCGGTCAACGATCGGCCCGCGATCAACTACAAGTTCCAGCGCAACATCACCGCTTACCCTGACAAGACAATTACCAGTCAGCGTCAGGTCTACGGCTGCCAGTACAACTACGCCGGATCCCTCAGCTCAGCTGGCCGTCGGGTAAGTACTATTTCCTGACCAATGTGTACTTTGTCGGGCAGTCATCGGTTAGCGGTACCTTCTACGCTCGCACCTGACCGGGCAGGCTGGGGATGACCCGGCGCCCAACCCAGGCCTCTACAGATTGGGAGAAGCCCTGTTCACCTGCAATGAGGTAGTCTTGCAATACCGAAGCAGCAGGGCCTTAGCTGGTGTGACGACAGCGGGCCGGGCAGGCGTAAACGCCTTGTTGGGGCCGAACGGCGCGGGTAAAACTAGTCTGTTGCGGATCTTGATGGGCGAATTGCGCCCAAGCAGTGGCATGGTTGAAGTTGACACGCTCGACCCAACGCGCCACCGTCGGCGGTTGATGCGGAGCCTTGGCTGGATGCCGCAGGACCCAAGACTTCCGCAACGCCCAACGTTGCACGACTTCGTCACCTACGCCGGCTGGCTCAAGGGTCTGCGCTGGGTCCAAGCCCGTCAGGCAGCCACCAAGAGCCTGGAGGCGGTTGATCTTGGCGATCGGCGCAACGACCCGGTCGGGTCCCTATCTGGCGGGATGCACCGTCGCGCGGCGTTTGCTGCCGCCGTCGTACATGGGCCAGCTCTACTGCTCCTTGACGAGCCCATGAATGGTCTTGATCCCGAACAACGCGTCCACCTCCGCAGCGTCATCCGTCGTCAAAGCGAGCACACCTGCGTAGTTCTGAGCACCCATATTCTGCAAGACTTACCAGATCTAGCCGACTGGGTGGTTATCCTGGCTGAGGGAAGTGTGAAGTTCGACGACGCATACTCCTCGTTAGTCTCCAGCACGCTCACCGGGGGCGAACCGGATCTTGAGGCGGCCTACCTGCGCGCGATCGAGTCCCACCGAGTGGTGTAAATCGGGTTCCTGATCGTGGTGGCCGTGTCGGTCACCGACGTGAGGGGGCCACCGCGTGAGTCTTTGTGAGATTCCGACCAAAGAACTCACGAAAGAAGGACCTTCAGTGGTATTGACGACGGCATTTTTACCGCCAGCATCGTGCCGAACACACCCGTGCTGGCTGCCCAGCTCATCGTGTTTGTCACGTTGGGGCTTGTCGTCTGCGCCATGGTCAGGGTGACAAGTATCGGATTTATCGAAAGCGCAGTCGGGCTGCTCGCGGTTGTGGCGGCCATGGCCGTAGCGACATCGTTACTGAAAGCGGGGCCTGCTCGACGACTTGAGGTGCGTGAGGCGGCCGGGCCAAGGGTCTGCAACGTGCCCACAGCGACCGCGGCGGCGGTATGCGCTTGGCCAGACGACACTGCCGCATAACAAGTAGCCGCTCAGCAGGCGGCCGCTATGTGGACACCACTCGTGGCAGCAGGGGTCCGCGCACCGGCAGGAGTCGTCGACGAAGGTCTCGCCGCACCCCCTGACTGGATAGCCTCTACGCTGTGGTCATCTGACCGTCAGAACATCGCCGACAACTTGTCTATGGCCACTGTCGTCTGGCTGTGGTGCGGAGCTGGAAGTAACCGGGCGGACGCTGGCGAGGACCTGTACGCGCGACAGCTATGGCTGCAGATGCAGGTGAAAAGCATCGATGCCGGTTATTACACCGCTGAGCTAGAACTGGTCCTGAAGACGAGCCCGACTGAGCAAGTTCAGCCTGGATCCACCGACTCGGATGGGGTCGGGGCGCGCCGTAACGGGCATCCGGTAGATGCGAGTCTCTCATGGTGTTTCGGCGGTTTTCGATGACCCGAACCTGGTGTCGAGCGCCGGGCTGGCGCCGGTGCTCGCTCTTGCGGAACGGTGCGGGCTGCACGAGCTGGTTGCCGACACGCTGACCGTGTCGGGTCCGGGTTCGGCGAACCCGGGGTTGAAGGTCCCGGCGCTGGTCGCGGGCATGGTCGCCGGGGCGGACTCGATCGATGACATGGACCTGTTGCGCCACGGCGGGATGGGCCGGTTGTTCGACGGTGTCCGGGCACCGTCGACGCTGGGTAGTTTCCTGCGCACGTTCCGGTTCGGGCATGTCCGCCAGCTCGACAAGGTCGCCGCCGGGGTGTTGGTGAGTCTGGCCGCTCATACTCCGCTGCTGGCTGACGCCGATCAGCTGGTGCTGGTCGACGTTGACGACACGGTGAAGGCGACGTTCGGCTACGCCAAGCAGGGCGCGGGGTACGGCTACAGCAAGGTGAAAGGGCTGAACGCGCTGCTCGGGATCGTGTCCACGCCGACGTCGGCGCCGGTGATCGCAGCGGCCCGGCTCCGCAAAGGTAACGTCAACTCGGCCCGCGGCGCGGCCCGGCTGGTCGCCGACACCCTGGTGACGGCGAAGCGCTGCGGGGCGACCGGGCTGATCGTGACCCGGGCCGACTCGGCGTTCTACAACGCCGACGTGGTCGCCGCGATCAGCCGTAGCGGTTCCCGGTTCTCCATCACCGCCCGGATGGACCCGGCCGTTCAGGCTGCGATCAGCCGTATTCCTGACACGGCGT
>JAABUN010002248.1_pt1 | contig 35517 bp, 32 predicted proteins | sample 5559311 | NCBI WGS metagenome assembly JAABUN01 (sample SAMN10711877, study PRJNA513370) | rock metagenome | isolation source: Antarctica rocks | place: Antarctica: Victoria Land, Siegfried Peak sud | reverse complement strand
GAAAATCGAATGAGACGAAAGGCTAAGCTGACCGACGCCTTCCGACTTTGCACTGCTCTAGCAAATTTCAAAACAGCAAGCTTGTAAGTTAAGCAATTGAAAATAAGGCATTAGTAACTCTATTGTTGAAGCGTCTTCCTAACGCGTCAGCATAGCAGCAACTCCAATGACATTTACTCTGACATTTGTTAGGACATCTGATGTCAGAGTAAATGTCAGAGTAAAATGTTGCGGGTGCAGTAGGCGTAAGCCGTAGATGTGCTGTATGCACAGGGGGGCGCGTGCGCTATAAAAAGCTGGGGTAGGGAGCCTGTTGCTGACTGAAAAGTAAAGCCCGGCCGGCGGTACGATTGCCGTTAGCTGGGCTTTTTTGACCCGATGAGGAAGCAGCGAAAGGCCGCGGGGCTACCGCCCTTTCTTCACCACGCTGATGCTGCCGTCGCGCGCCAGGCACACCTTTTCGGCTTGGTCGAGCGAGGCTATATTGCCGTTTTCGGGCGAGCTTTCGAACACGTCTTGCTCAAGTTAAAGCAACTGTTCGGGCTGACTGATTGCCAGCGTTAGCCACGCGCCCGCGGGCAAGGGGCCACCGGGGTCAGCATCGAGCAGCAGGGCTCGGACCGGGGGCTCCTCGCCGTGGGCCAGCTCCTCCAGGGTGGCGGGCAGGGGTAGGGGCGGCTGGCCGGGCCGGTGCAGCCGCAAGGCCAGAGCCGTGTGCAAAGGCATTGCAGCCAGCCAGGCCGGGGCCGGCGCGGCCGGCAGCACCAGTAGCCCCAGCCCCGGCACCCGCAGGCCGCGCGCGATGACGAAAGCGGCGGGAGAAATGGCTGGCACGTAGTGGCTGGGGCGTTGCCGCCAAAAACAGCGGAAAGAAATGCCGCCCGCGAGGGGCGGCCGGTGGCTAGTAGCCTTGGTGCATAATAAAGCCCTTGCGCTTGCCGTGCTTTTTGATGCGCGTGCCAGGCAGCAGCTGCATCTCAACCACGACGGGCATACACGAAGTCAGCGTCAGCTCCTGCGGGGCGTAGCCGGCGGCGCTCACGGAGAGGGTAGGCAGCTGGGTAACTTTGGGCGGGAGCGCAAAAAAGCCTTCCTGGTTGGTAATGAGGATAATGCTGGTGCCTTTAACGGCCACGCTCACGCCGGCCAGGGGTTTTTCGTTGGCGGCTACCCGGCCGGTGTAGGCGGCGCAGGGCTGGGCGGGCGAACCGCTGCCGGGGGTGGTTTGGGCGATGGCGGTACTCGTGCCCGCCACCAGCCAGCTCATTAAGAGTAAGGGAATAAGCTGCTTCATATCACTAAGAATGGCTGTTTACCCGCGGGCGCTGAGCCAGGTAAAGAAAGGGTGGGAAGGAAGAAAGATACGGCCGACCAGGGCAGAGCCGCCCACGGCAAGAGGCCCTTTCAGAAAACGTGCCGGGCTTGCGTTGGCGGCGACGATGGGGGTAGGGCGGCGCGGTGATACTTTCGTACATGCGCTTTTTCTCAACCCTGCGGCGGGGGCTGCTACCGCTGCTGATGGCCGCGAGCCTGAGCCGGCTGGCCGCCCAGCCCACGCCCTGGCCCTGCCTGCTGCTGCCGCTGCTGCCCGCCGAGCGCGCGCAAGCCGCCCAGCTCATCGTCGAAGCCGAAGTGCTTGATGAGCAAGGTGAATGGGATGCCACGCATCAGCATATTTTCACGCGGCAGCGGCTGCGCGTGTTCCGGGTGCTGAAGGGCGCGCTGCCCGACACCGCCGCCCTACCCCTGCTGGTGGAGGGTGGCCAGGTGGGCCTGGCCCGGCAGGAGCTAACCAGCACGCTGCGCCCGCTGCCGGTGGGCCAGCAGGGGCTTTTTTTTCTGGTGCCCGCGCCGTGGCCGGGGGTAGGGGCCGCGTACGCGGCGTATGCGTCCAGCCAGGGTGTCATTACCTACGACCTGGCCCAGGGCACCGCCGCCGAGCCCGCCCGCGCCTACCCCACCTGGGCCGCCGCCCAGCGGCAGACCGAGGCGCTCAGCGGCCAGGTGCCGCGGCAGTTGCGGGCCAACCCGCGCCTGGCCGCCGCGGCCAGCCCTACCCCCCCGGCGGCTACCCAACGCACGCTGGCGCCCGGCATCAGTGCCTTTAGCCCGGCCCAGACCACGGCCGGCACGGGCATGGTGCTCACCATTCGGGGCAGTGGCTTTGGTAGTAGCCAGGGCAGTGGGGGCGTCGATTTTCGCAATGCCGACGATGGCGGCGCCACCACTACCCGCGCCCTGGCCCGCGACTACCTGAGCTGGACCGATACCCAGATTCAGGTGCGGGTGCCGTCGCTGGCCAGCAACGGCCACCCCGCCGGGACGGGGCCCGTTACGGTCACGACCAGCGACGGCACCACCGCCACCACGGCCGCGCCGCTCACCATCATCTATGCCCTCACCAACGTCGATAACAAGACCGGCGACGTGGTGGACCGCCCCAGCCACGTGGCGACCAATGCCACGGGTGGCCTCACGTTTCATTTCAGCCCCAGTTTTCGGACTAACGTGGCGGCGGGCGCGGCCTGGCAGCGGGCGCGGGCGCAGTGGCGCTGCACCACGGGCATCAACTGGGAGCTGGGCGCCGATGCCACGGCCAATACCATTGCTTCGGATAAAAACAACGTCATTGCCTTCGACGATGGTACGCTGCCGGCGCGGGTACTGGGGCGCACAACCTCTTATTACCAAGGCTGTTACAATCCGCAGGGCGAGGTCGTGTTCTACGTGTCCGAAATCGACCAGCAGTTTGCCACCAGCCTGCCGTTTCAGTTTGGGCCCGCGCTGGCGGGGGTAGGGCAGTACGATTTTGAGTCGGTGGCCGTGCACGAGCTGGGCCACGCGCAGCAGCTTTCGCACCTCATCCGGCCGGGCGCCATCATGCACTACGGCGTGGCGGCGGGGGCCAACCTGCGCACCCTCGACCCGGTATCTGACGTGGCCGGCGGGCGGCTGGTGCTGCGCACCCGCAGCTTTCGTAACCGGGGCTGCGGGGGGGTAGCCATGCTACCGGCTCCGCTCACGGCGCTGGCGGCGGCCACCTCGCCCGGCCTGGTTTTCAGTACCCGCGCCGAGTGTTTTGTCACGGGCTTCGTGCTGGAGCGCAGCGCGGGCCTCGACACCACGGCGGCGGCCGGTGGCTGGCAAGTGGTGGCCGCCGCCGCCGGGCAGGCCAGCGGCCAGTACGCGCTCACCGACCCGCGGCCGCTGGCGGGCGTGCATTACTACCGCGTGGGCCTGCGCCGGCCCGGTGGCAACACCGACTACGCGGCGCCCATCCCGCTCAGCACCGACGCCCCGGCCGAGGCGCAGGTATTTCCCAATCCGCTCACCGGCAACCAATTGCAGCTCAGCTACCCCGCCGCTGCCAGCGGCGACCTGGTGCTGCTCTTTTACGACGATTTGGGCCGCTACCACCGTGGCCAGCGCGTAGCCGTGCAGGCCGGCCCCAACATTCTCACCCTCGACGCCACCGGCCTGCGCCCCGGCTTCTACCTGCTGCGCCTCACCAGCGACCAGGGCAGCCGCACCATCAAGTTTATCCGGCTGTGATTGAGGGGTAGGGAGTAAAAGAACGTCATGCTGACGACAGGAAGCATCTCGCTCGCATCGTCAAACGATTCACGCGAGATGCTTCCCGTCGTCAGCATGACGTTCTTTTGCTCACTGCTCACTGCTCACTGCTTCCGGCAAACCGATAATCGCGCAGCTCCTCCGCGCTGAGGTTGCCGTTGAGCCACTCGCTTTCGATGGTGGCGCCGAGCTTTTGGTAGAAGGCAATGGCGGGCTCATTCCAGTCCAGCACCTGCCACTTCATGCGCTGGGCGCCGGTGCGCCGGGCCTCGGCCACCACGGCGTCGAAGAGCTGTCGGCCGTAGCCGCCGCGCCGCGCCGCCTCGGTCACTACCAGGTCTTCCAGAAATAGCATCCGGCCCTTCCAGGTCGAGTAGGCCGTATAAAACAACGCCAACCCCACGAGGTCGTCCCCGTTTTCGAGCACGAAAAAGCCGAAAATCGGCGCGGGCCCGAAGCCGTCGCGGCGCATCATCTCCAGCGTATTCGTCACGGCGTCGGGGGCGCGCTCATACACGGCCAGCTCCTGAATGAGGGCCAGTACGCGGGGCAGGTCGGCTTCCTGGCCGCGGCGGAGGGTAGGGGAGGTTGTCATAAGGAAAAAAGGCAAAAGCCTGGTCTAATAAACTGTCAGGCAGTTCATTAGACCAGGCTAAAGAGTACTAAACAAGTCGGCTGAATCTGCGAAATCTGCTCAATCAGCGTAAATCCGCGATTTACATCTGCGGCTGCATCTTCTTGATATCTTCCACGGCGTTGGGCGCGCTCAGTTCGCGCAGGGGGCTATTGGCAGCGGGCGCGGGGGCCTTTTTGCCGCCGGTCGTGTCCACGGCGGGGGGTAGGGGAGGCAGGGGAACGGTGACTACATCGTCGGGCGCGTCGCCCGTGCCAGCCCCTTCGGGCGATTCATCATTGCAGGCCGCCAGAGACAGCGTCAGGACTGCCGACGCCAGCAGCGCGGGCAGGAAGCGTTTCATTATCATACAAGAAAGCCGGATTTAAGGCCGCAAGTTACGGCGGGAAAGGGTAGGGTAGGCTTTAGCCTGCCGGAGTAAATAAGGAGTGTGCGGCAAGCTTCAGCTTGCCATTAAGGAGCGGTGATGGCACTGGCCAGTTCTGAAAACGGCCAGCTAAAGCTTACCCTACCCCCCGCTCAGCAGCCAGCCGAGCCAGGCCGCCCGCGCCGTCCAGGCCAGCGTGCGCAGCCAGTTGGTGCGCACGAGGCCATCGAGGGCCACGTAGTCGTGGCCCCCGGCCGCCAGCCGGTTGTGAAACGGCACCGCGATAAAAAACGTGGCCGCCCACACCACCAGCACCAGCGCCAGCTGCCCCAGCGCCGTGCCCGCGCCCCAGGTGGGGTAGGCGGCCCAGGCCAGCCAGGCGGCCAGGGCCAGCTCCAGTACCATCGGCGCGCCCACCACCCAGCCCATACCTTGCGTGTGAGCGGCGTGGTAGCGGGCAAATTCGGGCTTGCCTACCAGCGCCAGCGCCGGGTAGGTCACGAGCTGCACCACCCAGATAACCCCGGTGAGGTAGGTGGCCAGCGCAAAATTGAGCAGGAGTAGGCGGGTGAGGGTCATGTAGCCAAAATTGATGCAACGGTTTTACGGAAAGCGCCGCCTGTTGGCCGGCCGGGCAGCATCAGCTTCAGCTTGTGCAGGGCCAGGTCTTAACCGGCACAAGCTAAAGCTGATGCTACATTTGAACATGAACAAAAACCTGTGGGCGCTGCCGCTGCTGGCCGCCCTGGCTACGGCCTGCAACTCGTCTTCCACTTCTTCCTCGGCCACGGGCAAGCAGCCCGATTTGCTGCGCGCCGCCCTCGACACCACCGTGGCGCCGGGCGACGACTTCTTCAGCTACGCCAACGGCACCTGGATTAAAAACCATCCCATTCCGGCTTCGGAAAGCAATTCGGGCATCGGCATTGAGGTGCAGAAAGAGGTGTATGCCCGCCTGCGCGCGACCAGCGTGGAGGCCGCCAAGGCCAACGCCGCCGCCGGCAGCAACCAGCAGAAAATCGGCGATTTCTGGGCCGTGGGCATCGACTCGGTGAAGGCCAACCAACTGGGTTACACGCCCATCAAGCCCGAGCTGGACCGCATCGCAGCCATCAAAACGGCGGCCGACGTGCCGGGCGTCATCGCCCACGAAATCCGGCTGGGCGTGCGCGCCCTCATCGGCCCGCGCGTGAACCAGGACGAGAAGAACAGCGACAAGATGGCGCTCTACCTGCACCAGAGCGGCCTGGGCCTACCCAACCGTGACTATTACTTCAACACCGACAACCGCACCAAGGGCATCCGCCGCGCCTACGTGCGCCACGTGGCCAATGTGTTTAAGCTGCTGGGCCAGGACTCGGTCACGGCCAACGCCAGCGCGGCCAAGGTAATGGCCCTCGAAACCACGCTGGCCAAGTCGTCGCGCAAGCTCGAAGCCCTGCGTGACCCCTACAAAAACTACAACAAGATGACCCTGGCCCAGCTCGATAAGCTGACGCCGGGCGTGAGCTGGAAAGCCTGGCTGGGCCAGCTGGGCGCCACCAGCGTCGATAGCGTCATCGTGGGCCAGCCCGAGTTTTACCAGGCCGTCGGCCAGCTATTGAAAACCAAGCCGGTAGGCGACTGGAAAGCCTACCTCAGCTGGCAATTGACCCGCGAGTACGCCCCTACCCTCAGCCAGCCCTTCGTAGACGAGAATTTCAAGTTCTACGGCACGCGGCTGCGCGGTGCCAAGGCCATGCGCCCCCGCTGGAAGCGCGTGCTCGACATGGAAGAAGACGCCCTGGGCGATGCGCTGGGCCAGCTGTTCGTGAAAGAATACTTCAAGCCCGAGGCCAAAGCCCGCTACGATACGCTGGTGAAGAACGTGGTGTCGTCGTTCTCCCAGCACATCCAACACGTGGACTGGATGAGCGCGCCCACCAAGGTAGTGGCCCTCAATAAGCTCCACGCCATTATGCCCAAGGTGGGCTACCCCACCAGGTGGCGCGATTATTCCAACCTAAAAATCGACCGCGGCTCGCTGGCCGCCAACGTGATGCGGGCCAACGAGTGGCAGTACAACTACCAGCTCCACAAGCTGGGTAAGCCCGTGGACCGCACCGAATGGGGCATGACGCCCCAGACCTACAACGCCTACTACAACCCCAGCAACAACGAGATTGTGCTGCCCGCCGCCGCCTTCGCCATCCCGACCCTGCTCGATGCCGACGCCGACGACGCGCTGGTGTACGGCTACGCCGGGGCCAGCACCATCGGCCACGAGCTGACCCACGGCTTCGACGACCAGGGCAGCCAGTACGATGCCCACGGCAACCTGCACGAGTGGTGGAGCAAGGATGACCGCAAGCGCTTCAACCAGCGCGTGGCGGGCATCGTGCGCCAGTTCAACGGCTACACCCTGCTCGACTCGATGCACATCAACGGTAAGGCCACGGCCGGCGAAAACATCGCTGACCTCGGCGGCATCGTCATTGGCCTCGATGCCTTCAAGAGGACCAAGGAATACCAGGAGGGTAAGAAAGTGGCGGGCCTCACTCCCGTGCAGCGCTATTTCCTCGGCTATGCGCTGGGCTGGCAGATGCACGTGCGCGACGAAGCCCTGGCTTCGCAGCTGCTCACCGACGTGCACTCGCCGGCCCAGTACCGCGTGAATGGCCCGATGGCCGACGTACCAGCCTTCTACGAGGCCTTCGGCGTGAAGCCCGGCCAGAAGCTGTACCGCGCCGACTCGGCACGGGTAAAAATCTGGTAGAAAAAACGTAGGGTAAGCTTTAGCTTGCCGGGGAGTGTGCGGTAAGCTTTAGCTTGCCGTTTTAGCATCTGTGAACCACCCCCGGCAAGCTAAAGCTTACCACACTTTTCGTTCAAGGCCGGATAATCGTGTAGCGAAACGGCCCGCCGTGCGCGGCGGCATGCGCCACCGCCTCATTGGCTTGGTCCAGCGGAAAGTCGGTTATTTCTAAATCATCCAGCGAGAGCAGGCCGGCGCGGACGAGCGCCGCCAGCCGGGCCGGGGCCTCGCGGGGGTACATATAGTGGCCGCGCACGGTGATGCAGTGCCGCATCAGGTGGGCGTAGGGCAGGCTCAGGTCTACGCGCAGGCCGCCCATGAGCACCACCGTGCCGTGGGAGCGCACGGCGAGGGCGGCGGCCCGCACCGGCGTAGCGTCGGGCAGGGGGGGTAGGAGGTCGAGCACCTTATCAAGGGGGCCGGGGGCGGCCCGGCGCATCGCCTCGGTGTCAGCGGCTTCGTTGCCGCTGAGCCGCACTGGCACTACGCGGGGGCCGAAGCGGCGCGTGAGGTCGGCCAGCGCGGCCTCGTTGCGGCCGGGCGCGACGACGCAGGCCGCGCCCATCGCCAGCGCCACGGCCACGGCCGCGCTGCCGAAGTGGCCCGTCGCGCCGCTGATGAGCACCGTTTCGCCGGCTCGCAACTCCGCCGCCAGCAGGCCGCCGTAGGGCACGAGGCAGGCGCCCAGGGCGCACCAGCGGCCCGCGTCGGCGGGGTCAATATCGCCCAGCGGGGTAGCGTTTTCCAGCGGCAGCAATTGCTGCCCGGCAAAGGTGCCGTGGCGGAAATGCGCTTGCAGCTTCAGGGCGGCGGGGCTGGGCGCAATCAGGCCCTGGAGCATGATGTCGGGCGCGGTTTCCTGGTCGCGGGCCCGCACGGTGGGGTCGCAGAATACCCAGTCGCCGGGCGCGAGGCGGGTCGCATCCGGCCCCACGGCCCGCACCCGCCCAATGCCGCCGCAGCCCACGGCCAGCGGCAGCAACATGGGATATTGCCGCTGGCCGCCGTATACGTCGGCGGCGTAGGCGAGCACCGGCGCGGCCACCACGTCCACCACCAGCTCGCCCGCACCGGGCCGCGGGTCGGGTAACTCTTCCATTGTCAAGGGTTTGCCAAATTCTGTCAGGACAGCCGCTTTCATTGCTTTGCGTGGGTTGGTTCAGCGCAAAGGTCTGGGCGGGTAGACTTACCAAATGGTAAAAAGCCCCCTACCCCATGATTTTGCGCAGGCGGCTGAGCGACTGCGGCGTGATGCCCAGGTAGGAGGCAATCATGCGCTGGGGCACGTGCCGGGCAATTTCGGGCTGGCACCGCAAAAAGGTTTCGTAGCGGGCCGCCGCGTCCTGCCCCAGATAGCTCCGTTGCATGTGCAGCTTTGCTAGTAGCTCTTGCTGAATAAGCTGCGCGAACAGGCCCGGCAGGTACGGGAGCTGTTGGCACAGTGCTTCCAGCCGCACCTTGCTGATAGCCAGCACCTGGGCCGGGCAAGCCGCCTGAATGCGCAGGGGTGTCGGCACCTGCTGCTCGAAGCTGGCCAGCACGGTGCAGAACTGGCCCGCTTGCCGAAACGAATGCGTTACCTCTTTGCCCTGCGCCGGGTGCGCCACCAGGCGCAGCACGCCCTGCTCAATAAAAAATACCTCCTGGCAACTGGTGCCGGCCTCCGATAACAACTCGCCTTCGGCCACCGTCCGGCCTGCCCAGGCCAGTAGAAACTGCGCTTGGTCGGCAGCCGGGATGGGGCCGAACGGCCGGAAAGAAGCGAGCAAAGAAGGAGCCATAATAGTAGACAAAGTAGGCAGGCCAGGGCTAACGCATACCCTGCTATCTCAACCAGCCCGGCCACTCGTAGGTTGAGCCGCCCGGCCGCATAGCCAGCTACCGGCGCGCCGCCGCAGTCCCGTGCCCGGCCATAAATGCTACCGCAACAACTTCCAGTGAGTGAGGTTTTGGTGAGAGAAGGGTTGATTATCTGAACGGTGTGACATTTCGCGACGAGCTACGTAAGAGCGGGCTAACCCTGGTTTCTGCCCGCTCTCATGGCTCCCGCTGTCACTACCCTTACCCCCGCCGAAAACGTGCGCGCGCTCCTCGCCCAGCACGATTTTCGCGCCCTCAAAGCCGCCCTGGCCGACTGGCCCGCGCCCGACCTGGCCCGCTTCGTGGCCCAGCAGCCCGAAGCGCAGCTGCTTATCCTGTTTCGGCTGCTGCCGCTGCCCCAGGCGGCGGCCGTGTTTGGCTACCTGGCTCCGAGTGTGCAAAACCGGCTGCTCAGCCACCTGGCCCCCGAGCAGGTAACGGCTATTCTCAACGACATGGCCCCCGATGACCGCACGGGGCTGTTTCAGCGCTTGCCGGTGGCCTTCGTCAAAACGCAGGTCGAGCGCCTGTCTCCTGAGGAGCGCCGCGTGACGCTGGAGCTGCTGGGCTTCCCGCACGACAGCGTGGGCCGCCTGATGACCCCCGACTACATCGCCGTGCGCGACGACTGGACCATGACGCAGGTGTTCGACTACATTCGGCGGCATGGGGCCAGCGCCGAAACCGTGACGATGCTCTACGTGGTGGATGAGCAGGGCAAGCTGCTCGACGACGTGCACATTCGGGAGTTTCTGGTGGCCGAGCCCACGGCCCGCGTGCGGCAGGTGCGCAACAATATTTTCGTCTGCCTCGATGCCCTGCAAAGCCAGGACGCGGCCCTGGCCGACTTCCGCCGCTACCAGCGCGTGGCCCTGCCCGTCACCAACGCGGCGGGCGTGCTGCTGGGCATCGTCACCCTCGATGACATCCTGGCCCTGCGCGAGCGCGAAGACACCCGCGAAATTCAAAAGCTTGGCGGCTCCGAGGCCTTGGACGAGCCCTATTTGCAAATTCCACTTCTTAAGATGGTGAAAAAGCGCGCCGGCTGGCTGGTAGTGCTCTTTCTGGGCGAGATGTTTACGGCCACGGCGATGGGCTTTTTCGAAGGCGAAATCGAGAAGGCCGTGGTGCTGGCCTTGTTCGTGCCGCTGGTCATCAGCTCGGGCGGCAATGCCGGCTCGCAGGCCACCTCGCTTATCATCCGGGCCATGAGCCTAGGCGAAGTTACCGTGGGCAGCTGGTGGCAGGTGATGCGCCGCGAGCTGCTGGCGGGCCTCTCGCTAGGTGTTATTCTGGGCATCGTGGGCACCATCCGCATTGCGCTTTGGCAGGGTCTGCACCTGCGTGACTATGGCCCGCACTGGGTGCCGCTGGCCTTGGCGGTGGGCTTCGCGCTGGTGGGCATCGTGCTGTGGGGCTCGCTGGCCGGCTCCATACTGCCCTTGCTGCTCAAAAAGGTAGGCTTCGACCCGGCTACCTCTTCGGCGCCCTTCGTAGCGACATTAGTAGACGTGACGGGGCTGGTGATTTATTTCAGCGTGGCTTACCTGTTCTTGCACGGAACTTTGCTGTGAGGCTACCCGGCGGCATTGAACACCAGCGGAAGCCGCTGGCCCGGTCGGGAGCGGCGTACCTTTGCCGACCTTGTTTAATGCACTGAATTTTTGAATTTGATTTCTCGCTACACTTCGCGGTCGTTAGGACTGGCTGCTGCTATGCTTTTGCTGGCTAGCCGCGCCTTTGCCCAGGGGCAGGTGACGCCGCCGGCATCCGCTACGCCGGCCCGGCCACCGGCGGCCGCCTCGGCCCAGCAGCCCATGCACCACGCCTACGGCGACTCGGCCAAGTGGACGCTGCACTTTCAGCAGACCGTCATTCAGCAGTGGCACAACAACTTGAGCCCCCGCTACGCGGGCGACCACAGCCTGCAAGCCCGCGAAAATGCCAAGCTTTCGCTCACGACGACCATGTTTTTGGGCCGGCGCCTGTGGAAAGGGGCCGCCGTTTACTTCAATCCCGAAATAGCCGGTGGCAGCGGCCTGAGCGGCGCCACTGGCATTGGTGGCGCGCCCAACGGCGAAACCTTCCGCATCGGCGACCCCTCGCCGCAGGTGTACCTGGCCCGCCTCTACCTGCGCCAGCTCTGGGCGCTGGGCTCGGCTATGGAAGAGGAGGAGGACGACAATAACCAGCTGAAGGGTACCCGCCCGGCCCGCTATCTGGCCCTGAACGTGGGCAAGTTCAGCATCGCCGACTACTTCGACCAGAACAGCTACGCGCACGACCCGCGCACCCAGTTTTTCAACTGGAGCCTGATGAGTGCCGGCGGCTGGGACTACCCGGCCAACGTGCGCGGCTACACCGTGGGTGCCGTGCTCGAATACGTGCAGCCCGGCCTGGCGCTGCGGGCGGGCGTGGGCTCGATGCCTACCGATGCCAACGGCCCCACCCTGGATTTTCGCTACGACAAGGCCCAGGCTACGACCGTGGAGCTAACAAAAGTGTACGCCCTGCGGGGCCACACGGGCACCGTGCGCCTGCTGGGTTTTCGCAACCAGGCGGCAATGGGCAGCTACACCCTGGCCGTGCGCCAGGCGCTGGGCACCGCCGACGTGCCCGACGTGACGGCCGCCCGCGCCGACCGCCGCACCAAGTACGGCTTCGTCCTCAACGCCGAGCAGGAAATCAGTAAGGAAGTGGGCGTGTTCGGCCGCCTTAGCTACAACGACGGCCACAACGAAACCTGGGCCTTCACCGAAATCGACCAGAGCCTGAGCCTGGGCGCCACCAGCACCGGGGCCCGCTGGAAACGGCCCACTGACCGCCTTGGTGCGGCCCTCGTGGCCAACGGCCTCTCGCAAGACCATCGCGCCTACCTGGCCGCCGGCGGCTCGGGCTTCATCCTCGGCGATGGCCGCCTCGACTACGGCCTGGAGTATATCGGCGAGGTGTATTACAGCATCGACTTTCCGCGCTACCACGCCGCGCTGAGCCCTGACTATCAGCTTGTTTTCAACCCCGGCTATAACACCAGCCGCCTGCCGGGGCCGGTGCACGTAGTGGCGCTGCGCGTGCACGTCGAGTTTTAAGAGGGGGGTAGGGTATCTTTACCCAGGTATTAAAAACGCCCCTGGTTATGGAACCCATCACCCAGTTCTCGCAGCTCGACCTCAGCAAAACCTACACTTACGCCGATTACCTCACCTGGAAGTTTGACGAGTTCGTGGAGCTTATCAAAGGCAAGGTGATGCGGCCGATGGCGGGGCCCAGCCCGTTGCATCAACAATATACCATGACGATTGCGGGCGAGGTGTATGCGTATCTGAAGGGCAAGCCTTGCCGCGTATATCCCGCCCCGTTCGACGTGCGCCTGACCACGGCGGGGGCCAATGGCGACCAGCAACTTCAAACGGTCGTGCAGCCCGACATTTGCGTGGTGTGCGACCTTAGCAAGATTGATAAACGCGGCTGCGTAGGTGCCCCCGACTGGATTATCGAAATCGTGTCGCCCGGCAATACCACCCGCGATACCCGCACCAAGTACGACCTCTACGAAGAGGGTGGGGTAGGGGAGTACTGGATAGTGTACCCCGGCGTGAAGACCGTGGCCGCTTTCACCTTGCAAAACGATAAGTACCAGCTCACGGCCGAGTACACCGCGCCCGGCCCCATTCCGGTAGCTACGCTGCCCGGCCTGGCGCTGGAGTGGGCCGATGTTTTCACCGAGGACTGAGCCGCCGCGCCTACCGTTTTTGCAACCCCCTGACCGGCAAGCTGTCCTTGCCGGTCTTTTATTTACTGCTGTTACGCACCGATTGCGTTTAGGCTTCACAAAGACACTTTCGCTGCTTCAGAAAAGGCCATTTCCAGACAGTTCGCTGAAGTGGTGCGTAACATCAGTTATTTAGTACTGCCTGATGCGCAAAATTCTGCTTTCGCTTCTGTTACTCGCTGCCCTACCCCTCCGCCTGTGGGCCTGGGGCGTCGAAGGCCACCGCGCCATCGGCATCATCGCCGAAAACCACCTCACCGAAAAGGCACGCCGCCAGGTGGCGGCCTTGCTCGGCACGCAGTCGCTGGCGATGGTTAGCACCCTCCCCGACGAGATGCGCTACCTGCCCGAGTACAAGGAAACCGCGCCCTGGCACTACGTGAACACGGCCCTGGGCCTGGGCCACGACCAGTACCTGCAAGCCGTGAAAGCGCAGACCACGCCCAATGCCTACAATATCCTGCTGCTGAAAATCAAGGAGATGAAAGACCCGGCCAAAACCCGTGAGCAGCGGGCCGAGGCGCTGGCGTTCGTGGTGCATATCGTGGGCGACGTGCACCAGCCCATGCACACCGGCCGCGCCGAAGACAAGGGCGGCAACGACATCAAGCTGACCTACCGGGGTAAGGACACCAACCTGCACAGCCTCTGGGACAGCGGCCTGCTCGACTACCAGGGCCTCACCTACACCGAGATGGGCCAGCAGTACAGCCCCGTGCCTACCCCCCTCTCCAAGACCTGGCAGGCCACGGCCGACCCCGCCGAGTGGCTCTTCGAGTCGTACAAGCTGGCCACGCAGCTTTACGCCGAAGCCGCCCAAAACCCTAACCCCGACTTTCGCTACTACCCGGCCCACGCCGATATGCTGAAGCAACGCGTTCAGCAGGCCGGCCTGCGGCTGGCGATGGTGTTGAACGAGGCGTTTAAGTAAGCTCACCGCGCCTGAAAAAGCCCGCTGCTCCTGACCGGGACAGCGGGCTTTTTCAGGCGTAATTCATTCAGCCAGCAAGAGTAGGCTGACAGTACGGGTGCGGAATAAAGAGCCAAAGTTACGCCAGGCTTACCAGCAGAGGCAAACCGGCCCGAGAACGTAATTTTTTTTTAACGTGCCGGATTCGCCTAAAAGCGGCCTAAAAACCTAGTGCGCCGCAGAAAAAACTTTTTTGAAAAAGAATGAGAAAAGCTTTTTTGAAAAACTTAACATTGCCCCGCAAAACGATTTTGTAAATTTGCACCGTGAACGCACTCAACCACCAGTGGATGAAGCGTGGGACGGCCGAACAAGCCGTTCTGCGGGAAGACCGGAAGGCCGTTGGCCCCGTTTTTCAGTCGTTCCGTGATTCGTTTTTCGATTCGTTTTTTTGATTCACCGCTTCATTCGTTTGAGGCGGTTTTTTTGTGCCCGGCCGGCGCGTAAGGTTTTTAGGTTTCAGGTTTTTTTTAGTTTTTCTCAACTACAAATTCCCATTTAACTCCCTCATGGATACCAACACGCTTTCCCCGAAAGTAGCCGCTGCTACGTTGTCTTCTACCTCGGCCCACGCCGGCAACCGCAACCTCAGCACCGACCCCAAGCGGATGGCGGTGATTAAGGTATGGGACTCTATGATGCGCGGCGCGCGCAAGTACTGCGAGGAGCAGGGCTTCGTGACCATTCATAACATGCCCCACATCGTGGGAGTGACCGGCGCTTGCGAAAACACTGACACGCTGTTTACGCTCGACTGGTACGACGGCAAGAAGATGTTCCTGCCCCAGAGCAACCAGCTCTACATCGAAATGCTGACCCAGGCCGTGGAAGGCGGCCGCGTGTGCGGCGAAATCCAGAGCTTCCGCAAGGAGCTGAAGGCCGACGGCCGCCGCCTGGCGCAGTTCACCCTGTTTGAGATTGAGCACCTCGGCGACCTCGACGAGCTGCTGGGCCACCTGGCCGGCATTGTGCACACGGCTTGCCGCGAAGTGGCTACCAAGTGCGCCAAGGAGCTGGCCCTGTTCGGCCGCGATGCGCAGGACATCATCGACCTGACCTTCAAGCGTATGACTTACGCCGATGCCATTGAGCTGCTCAAGCCGAACGGCTTCCCCGACCTGCAGTGGGGCGATGACCTGGGCGCGGAAGAAGAGAACCGCCTGACCGAGCTGGAGGGTCCGATTTTCATCACCCACTACCCGGCCGACATCAAGTTCTTCAACATGCGCAACAACGACGACGACCCCCGCGTGGTAAACTCGTCGGACCTGCTGCTACCCCTCGCCGGCGAGAGCGCCGGCTCGGCCGAGCGCGAGTTTGACGCCGCCAAGCTGCGCCATAAGCTGGAAACCAGCTCGATGCTGGCGGGCCTCATCCGCCAGGGCATGAAGCTCGAAGACTTCGAGTGGTACCTGAGCTTCCATGAGGAGCACGACGTGAAGCTGCACAGCGGCGCCGGGGTAGGGATGGCCCGCGTAGCGCAGTTCATCCTGGGCCAGACGGACATCCGCGAGTGCGTGCCCTTCCTGATTAACCGCGACAACGTAATCTAGGGTCAGTTAGCAGTTAGCAGTCATCAATTATCAGTTTGCTATCCAGCAGATTGGTAGTTGATGATTGCTGGTTTTAAGGCAATTGCCAAGGTGCGAAAGCGAGTTGATAACTGATAATTGATGACTGATAACTGATGATTAAGCTCTTCACCCGCGTTGCCCAGGCTAATACGCTGCTCTGCGTGGGCCTTGACCCCACTGGCTCGGACGAAGACGTGACGCGCCGCCTGCCGCAGGTTATTGCCGAAACCGCGCCCTACGCCGCCGCCTTCAAGCCCAACCTGGCCTTTTTTCTGAGCCGGGGCAATGGCACGCAGCTGTTGCGCCAGGCGGTGGCCGCCGTGCCCGACGGCATCCCGGTTATCCTCGACGGTAAGTTTGGCGACATTGCCCACACGGCCATGCACTACGCGCAGTTTGCCTACGACGTGGTAGGGGCCGATGCCGTGACGGTGAACCCCTACATGGGCGCCGATGCGGTGCTGCCCTTCGCTCGGCCCGGCAAGTTCGTGTTTGCCTTAGCTAAGACCTCGAACCAGTCGGCCGTGCAGGATGCGCTTCTGCAAACCGGCGAGCCGGTGAGCGACTTCACCGCTAAGATGCTGGCCGACCTCGACGCTACCCACCACAACATCGGCCTCGTGGCCGGCGCGACCAACGCGGCCGTCCTGGGCCGCCTGCGGCAGCTGTGCCCCACGCAGTGGTTCCTGGTGCCGGGCATCGGCGCGCAGGGCGGCGACCTGGCGGCCGTGCTGCACGCCGGCCTGCTGGCCGATAGCACGGGGCTGCTGATTAATGCTTCGCGCAGCATCTGGCAGGCGGAAGATGCCGGGGCCGCCGCGCGGGAGCTGATGAATGAGATAAATGAGCACCGTCTAGTAATAATTTAAGCGTGAGTACGCTATCCTGTCATGCTCATCTGGCGTGCTAGGATGCTTCGCAAGCGGACGCCAGATGAGCATGACAGACGTTTCCAAAAGTATGTCCCAACAAATTACCCCCGGCCTACCCGCCGCCGAAGTCGCCAGTATCCTCGAAGCGCAGCTTCGTCAGGAAGGCGCGCTGCTAAGCGGGCACTTCAAGCTGTCGTCGGGCCTGCACTCCGATACCTACGTGCAGTGCGCCCGTTTTCTGCGCAAGCCCGAGCTGGCCGCGCCCGCGATGGCCGAGCTGGCTCAGCGCCTGCGTGAGGCCGGCCTGGTACCCGATGTGGTTGTGGGCCCCGCGATGGGCGGCGTGGTAGTGAGCTACGAACTGGCCCGCCAACTCGGCGTGCCAGCACTTTTTACGGAGCGCGACGCGAACGGCGAAATGATTTTGCGGCGCGGCTTCACGTTGGCCCCCGGCGAGCGGGTAGTCATTGCCGAAGACGTAGTTACGACGGGCAGGAGCACCCTCGAAGTAGCACGGGTTTTACAGGAAATGGGGGTCGAAGTGCTGGCCGTGGCCTCCTTAATTGACCGGACTAATGGTGCGGCGCAGCTTCCGTTCCCGAACTTTGCGCTGTTGCCGGTGCGGGCGGCCGTGTTCGCGGCCGATGCCGTACCGGAACATCTGGCCGGGATTCCGGCCGTGAAGCCCGGCAGTCGGCCGGACGCCTGATTTTTCATTATCCGTCATCCTTCAGCTACTGTCCGCGCAGCGAAGGACCTTATCACGCTTGCGCCGTTGTGATTAGTAAACCTGACAAAAGCAGCCCTGCTAAGATGCTTCCTTCGTCAGCCTGACAAAAGTTAATTTGGAAACTAACCAGCATTCCATCCTCCTTACCCTGCAACCCGGCCGGCACGATGGCAACGGCCAGCGCGTGGCCGCCGACGCGGCCCGCCACCTCGGCCTGACGACCGGGCAGGTGCGTAGCGCGGCGCTCTACGCCGTGCGCTACCCTGGCTTAAGCGCCGCGCAAGTGGCCGACTTCGCCGCCGCCTGCCTGCAAGACCCGGTGCTGCATACCGCCGCCATCGACCAGATAGCCGCGCCCGCTGGCTTCAAAACCTACATCCTGGTGGCCAAAGGCCCCGGCGTGACGGACGACGAGGGCACCTCGGCCCAGAACGCGCTCAGCGACTTCCGCAACGAGCCCATCGATACCCGCACGCAGCATATTTTTTCGAAGCGGCTGTATTTTCTGGAAAACGCCCTACCCCCCGCCGAGCTGCGCAAGCTGGCCGAGGAGCTGCTGGGCAATAAGCTGATAAACAGGTTTGAAGTAGGGGCCGTGGCCGACGGCATCCGCGACTACACGCCCCGCCCCGGCGGCGGTGCTGATGCCCGCACCGAAACCATCGCGCTCAGCGGCCTTTCGGATGAGCAGCTGCTGCAACTGAGCAAGGACAACGTGTACGCCCTCAACCTGCCCGAAATGCAGGCTATCCGCGACCACTTCGACCAGGCGTCGCTGCGCGAGGAGCGGGTAGGACTGGGCCTGCCGGCCGACCCCACCGATTGCGAGCTGGAAATTCTGGCCCAAACCTGGTCGGAGCATTGCAAGCACAAGGAATTTAGCGCCGTTGTCAAATACAAGAACCTGGAAACGGGCGCCGAGGAAGAGATTGACGGGCTATTCAAAACCTTCATCAAAGGCGCTACCAGTGAGGTAGATAGGCAGCTGCGCGCCAACGGCAACGACTGGCTCATCAAGGTATTTTCGGACAATGCCGGCGCGGTGCGCATCAACCCCGAGTCGCTGTTCGTGTGGAAGGTCGAGACGCACAACTCGCCCTCGGCCATCGACCCCTACGGCGGGGCCATTACGGGCATTCTGGGCAATAACCGCGACCCGCTGGCTACCGGCATCGGGGGGGCGCGCTTACTGTTCAATACCAACGTGTTGTGCTTCGGAAATCCCGACTACGACGGGCCGCTGCTGACTGGTCAGCTGCATCCGCGCCGCATTTTTGAGGGCGTGCGCAAGGGCATTGAGGACGGCGGCAACAAGTCGGGCGTGCCGACCGTGAACGGGGCTATCATCTTCGACGACCGCTACGCCGGCAAGCCGCTCGTGTACTGTGGCACCGGCGCGGTGATGCCCATGCAATTGGACGGGAAAGACAGCTGGGAAAAAGTGATTTTGCCCGGCGACCGCATCATCATGGCCGGCGGCCGGGTGGGTAAGGACGGCATCCACGGCGCCACGTTTTCGAGCATTGAGCTGGACGAAGCCGCGCCCGCCACGGCCGTGCAAATCGGCTCGCCCATCACCCAAAAGCTGGCGATGGACTTCCTCATTATCGCCACGCGGCGCGGCCTCATCCGGTGCAGCACCGACAACGGCGCGGGCGGCCTTTCCTCCAGCATCGGCGAGCTGGCGCTCATCCCCGGCGGCGCGGTGGTGGAGCTGGAAAAAGTGCCCCTGAAATACCCCGGCCTCAAGCCCTGGGAGATTTTTCTGAGCGAGTCGCAGGAGCGGTTCACGCTGGCCGTGGCCCCGGAAAAGCTGGATGAATTGCTGGCCCTGGGCCGCGAAATGGAGGTCGAATTGACCGATATCGGCTTCTTCAACGCGGAAGGTTCGCTGGATGTCTTGTTTGATAGCCAGTCGATTGCCGGCCTCTCGCTGGAGTTTCTGCACAACGGCGTGCCGCGTAAAACCCTGCTGGCCGAATACACCCGGCCCGCCGCCACCGAGCCGGCTCTACCCCCCACACCCGACTACAACGACGTGCTGCTACGGCTGCTGGGCTCGCTCAACATCTGCTCGCGCGAGTCGGTCATTCGGCAGTACGACCACGAGGTGAAGGGCCGTACCATCGTGAAGCCGCTGATGGGCGCCACCGGCCAGGCGCCGCAGGACGCGGCCGTGGTGCGCTTCAACTTTGAGAGCTGGGAAGGCGTGGCCGTGAGCAACGGCATTTTGCCGCGCATGGGCGATTTGGACGCTTACCAGATGTCGGCCGGCTCGTTTGACGAGGCCGTGCGGCAGATTATCTCGGTGGGCGGCAAGCTGCCCAATCTTACGCCGGGCGACGGCATTTTCTGGTCGGTGAATGACAATTTCTGCGTGCCCGATTCGGCCTACGACCCCGCTATTAATCCCGATGGCAAGCAGAAGCTCGCCAAGCTGGTGCAGATGTGCCAGGCCCTGCGCGACGCCTGCGCCGCCTACTGCATCCCGCTCACCAGCGGCAAGGACTCGATGAAGAACGACTTCAAGGCCGACGGGGTGAAAATCTCGGTGCCGCCCACGGTGCTGTACTCCATGACGGCCAAGGTCGAAGACGTGCGCCAGGTCGTGACCTCCGATTTCAAGCAGGCTGACGACGTAATTTACCTGCTCGGCGAAACCTACGATGAACTGGGCGGCTCGGAGTTCTATCAGCTCTATAACGAGCTGGGCGCCAACGTGCCCAAGGTGGATTTTGCCAAAGCCAAGGCGCTGTACACCCTCGTGAGCGAGGCCAACGACCAGCAGCTCATCCAAAGCAGCCACGACCTCAGCGATGGCGGCCTGGCCGTGGCGCTGGCCGAATGCACTTTCGGCCGCGAGGGGGTAGGGGCCGAAATTGACCTCGGCAGTGTGCCCGGTAGCTTGTCGGCTACGGTGCTGTTGTTCAGCGAGTCGCACTCGCGCTTCGTGGTGAGCGTGGCCCCGGAAGATGTAGTAGCTTTTGAAAGCATTCTGGAGGACCGCGCTAACCGCCTGGGTCGCGTCACGGCCGATGGCCAGCTGCATGTGATGCGCGGGGGGCAAGCGCTGCTGCGCGCCGCCACCCACGACCTGCGCGCCGCCTGGACCAACGGGCCGGTAAACCAAACGATTGGCCTGGAGCCGGCCGCGTTATTAGGGTAGGCGCTAAAAGTTAAAAGTTATCGGCCAGTGAGGCAATTGACAATGGCAGTGCACGAACAACGAACAACGAGCCACGAACAATCTCTCCCTAAAGCCCTTATCCTGACGGGCTTCGGTATCAACTGCGAGGAGGAGATGGCGGCGGCCTACCGCCTGGCGGGCGGCGCGCCCACCATCGTGCACCTCAACGAGGTGCTGCACGGCCGGGTGAGCATTCACGACTTTGATATTCTAAATTTTCCGGGCGGTTTCTCCTTTGGCGACGACCTGGGCTCGGGCGTGGTGCTGGCCAATAAGCTGCGCTACCGCCAGACCGGCGCCACCGGCCGCACGCTGCTCAGCGACATTCGCGAGTTTGTGGCCGCCGGCAAGTTCGTGCTGGGCATCTGCAACGGCTTTCAGGTGCTGGTGAAGCTGGGCCTGCTGCCCAACCTGGGCGGCAACTTTGAGCCCGAAGTGACGCTGACGCACAATGCCAGCGGCCGCTACGAAGACCGCTGGGTGCGCCTCAAGGTAAACCCACAGGCCAAAACGCCTTTTCTAAGTGGGCTTACTTCCTTTGAAGTACCCGTGCGCCACGGCGAAGGCCGCCTGGTAGTGCCCGATGCCGCCACCCGCGAACGTATTGTAGCCCAGGGCCTCAACTGCCTGACCTACGCCGGCCACGACGACCAGGAAACCGGCACCTACCCCCTTAACCCCAACGGGGCCGACCTCAACTGCGCTGGCCTCACCGACCCCACGGGCCACATTTTTGGGCTGATGCCGCACCCCGAAGCCTACCTGGCGGGCGTGAACCACCCCGATTGGGGGCGGCGCAAGCGGCTTGGCACGTTGCGGGAGGAAGGAGAGGGGCTGGCAATTTTTCGGAATATCGTGCGGCATTTGCAGCCCCACCCCCCTACCCCCTCCCCTGCGGGGGAGGGGAAGCCTGACGACTCTTTTGTTGTGGAGGAGAGGCGTCCGCACTATGAGCGCCGGGCGCGGCGGGAGGCTAGCTTGACTACTTCCATTGCGGATAATGTTTTTACGGCTGACGGAGGAAAGTGGGATGCGCTGAAGCAATACGGCCGCCAAATGCGCAAGGAGCCTACCCCCGCCGAAAATGAGTTGTGGCAGGCAGTGCGCGGGCAAAAGCTCGGCGTAGCCTTTCGCCGCCAGCACGCTATTGGCGGCTACATCGTTGATTTCGTGAGCTTGACCGATAAACTGGTTCTTGAACTAGACGGTGGTATTCACAACGAACCCGAACAAGCTGACTATGACCAAGGTCGTACCCAAGCGCTCGAAGAACTGGGGTACCGAGTAATTCGATTTACTAATGAGCAAGTTTTAACGCAGTTGCCTGCTGTTTTGCAAAGCATTACGTCCGCCTTACAATTCATTTAATCAATCCCTAACCACCCCACCAATAGCCCTCGTCAGGCTCCCCCTCTCCCGCAGGGGAGGGGGCCGGGGGGTGGGGCTGCACATATGAACACGCTCCCGCACTTCGCTACCCCCCAGCTCACGCTCCTGCACCGCGGCAAAGTCCGCGACAGCTACCGCATCGACGACAGCACGCGCCTCATCGTGGTGACGGACCGCCTCTCGGCCTTCGATAGCGTGCTCGAAACGGCCATCCCCCATAAGGGCGCGGTGCTCAACGGGCTGGCTAATTTCTGGTTTGAGAAAACGGCCCACATCATCCCCAACCACGTGAAGGCGCTGGTCGATGCCAACGCCATGCTGGTGAAGGAGGCGCAACCGATTAAGGTCGAGATGATTGTGCGCGATTACATCACCGGCTCGATGCTGCGCGGCTACCAGAAGGGCCAGCGCACGTTCTCGGGCGTAACCGTGCCCGACGGGCTGACCAAGCACCAGCAGTTCCCCACGCCCATCGTGACGCCGACCACCAAGGAGGAGTCGGACCGCGAAATCACCCCCGAAAACCTCGTGAGCGAGGGTTGGGTGAGCCAGGAACTGTACGATAAGATGGCCGAAAAGGCCTTGGAACTTTTCAAAGTAGGCTCCGATTTGCTGGCCTCGCAGGGTATTATTCTGGTCGATACCAAGTATGAGTTTGGCTTGCTAAACGGCGAGCTGATTCTGATTGACGAAATCCATACGCCCGACTCGTCGCGCTTCTGGAGCGCCGATGATTATGCCAAAAATCCCGAAGGCGCCGAGCAGATGGACAAGGAGTACGTGCGTCAGTGGCTCATCGCCAACAAGGTAGATGGCAGGTATCCCCGCGCCCTTACCCCCGAAGTAGCCCAGGAAGCCACCAACCGCTACCTCGATATCTACCAGCGCGTCGTGGGCCAGCCGTTGCCCACCGCCGATGAAAACGCCACCGGCGGCAACGTCGCCAACCGCCTGGTCAGCAACCTGGTGAAAGCCGGCCTGATAAAGGACGCCTGGGTGAACATCGTAATGGGTTCGCCCGCCGACAAAGAGCACTGTCTCAAAATTCGCTCGTATTTCGAAGGCTATGAGGTATTTACGCAGCTACGCGTGACCTCGGCCCACAAAAACGGGGAGGAAATCGGCCCGATGGCCGAAGTCTGGAACCGCAGCATCGAGCCTGGCGTCATTATCGCCGTGGCCGGCCTCAGCAACGGCCTCGGTGGCGCGCTGGCTGCCAACGTGAACGTGCCCGTTATCAGTTGCCCGCCGTGGAAGGACTACGCCGAGCTGGTCATGAATCTTAATTCGTCGGTTATCATGCCCAGTGGCACGCCCAACCTCACGGTAGTACGCCCCGACAACGCGGCCCAGGCGGCCCTGCGGGCGCTCAACATTCCGCGCCTACGTGAGCGGCTGCGCCACGATATTTTGGCCACGAAAGCCAAACTGCGAGCGGCTGACGCTGAGTTGAAAGCTTTATAAACCAAAAGCCATGACAGAAGCCCAGGCCCGACAACTCGTAACCAGCTACGTTGAAGCGTACAACCGCTTCGACGTGACCGGTATGCTGGCTAGCCTGCACGACAATATTGTGTTTAAAAACATTTCGGCTGGCGAAGTCAACCTGACGACTCGTGGCAAATCCGAATTTCAGGCCCAAGCCGAACAGGCAAAAACGTATTTCACTCAACGCGAGCAGCGTATTACTAACTGGCAAACGCTGGTTGATGAGCTGGAAATTAATATCGACTATACCGGCTTGCTGGCAGTCGATTTACCCAATGGCCTGAAAGCTGGCGACACCTTGCGCCTGCAAGGTAAATCGGTTTTTCGCTTTGCCGACGACAAGATTATCTCCTTGATTGACATTAGCTAAGCCCTTGGCAACTCCGCAACAACTCGTCCTCCTAGGCTCCGGTGCCCGCGAGCACGCCCTGGCTACCAAGCTCCGCCAGGATGGTGCGACCGTGCACGTGCTGCCCGGCAACGCCGGTATTCCCGGCAGCGTGCCCGGCATCAGCGCCACCGACTTTCCGGCCATCAAAAGCTTTTGTCAGGAGCAAGCGGTCAAGCTCATCGTGGTGGGGCCGGAGGCGCCGCTGGCGGCGGGGGTAGCCGATTATTTCCTCGGCACCGACATCCGCGTGTTTGGCCCGCGCCGGCAGGCGGCTACCCTCGAAAGCTCGAAGGTGTGGAGCAAGGACTTTATGCGTCGTCACGGCATCGCCACGGCCCGCGCCTGGAGCTACCGCAGCGACCAGTTTGCCGACGCCCACGCCCAGGCAGAGGAGCTGAATGGCCAGGTGGTAGTAAAATACGACGGCCTAGCCGCCGGCAAGGGCGTGTACGTGTGCAGCTCGGTGGCCGAGGCGGCCCACGCGCTCACCGAGCTGCGCGAGCTGCACGACGGCTGGTTTAGCTTCCTGCTCGAAGAGAAGCTCACCGGCCCCGAGGTCAGCCTCATCGGCATCACCGACGGCAACCGGATTCGGATGCTGGCCCCGGCCCAGGACCACAAGCAGCTGCTGGCGGGCGACGAAGGCCCCAACACCGGCGGCATGGGCGCCTACTGCCCGGTGCCGTTTCTGGACGACAACTGGCTGGCGACCATCCGGCGCGATATCATTGATCCCACCTTGCGCGGCCTGCAAGCTGAGCCGTTCGACTTCGTGGGCTTCCTCTATTTTGGGGTGATGCTGACGCCCGACGGCCCCAAGCTGCTCGAATACAACGTACGCCTCGGCGACCCCGAGGCGGAGGTGATTCTGCCCGCGCTGGAAAGCAGCCTGCTCGACCTCCTTGTGGCCACGCTCGATGGCAACCTGGCCCAGACTATTGTAAAACAGCGTCCCGGCGCGTTCGTGGCCCTGGTGCTGGCTTCGGGCGGCTACCCGGCCGCGCAGTTTCCGACGGGTTTTCCCATTCACGGTATCGGTAATCAGGGCCGGGGCACGCAGGTATTTGTGGGCGGCGTGAAGCCGGGCGAAACCGATGGTGAGCTGCTCACCAATGGCGGCCGGGTGGCGGTGCTCGTGGCGCACGGCCCCGACCTGCCCACCGCCGTGCAGCTGGCCTACGCCGAGGCTGAGCTGGTGTATTTTCAGGATAAATACGTGCGCCCCGACATTGGCCAGCGCCCTACCCCCCTGCTCGAAACCAGTGCCTACTAAGGTGATGAAAAGCGCATCCGAAGCAGCTCAGCCCACCAACGCCTTGCCGCCGCCAACGGGGGGTAGGGCGGCGCGCCTGGCTATTCTGCTCTCGGGCCGCGGCTCCAACATGCTGGCGCTGGCCGGGGCCGTGCGCGCGGGTGCGCTGCGTGGTTTGGCGGAGGTGGCCGTAGTATTCAGCAACGATCCGGCCGCGCCCGGCCTCGAAGCCGCCGCCGGCCTGGGATTGCCCATCACCAGCCTGCCTTCGAAAGGCCGCAAGCGCGAGGCATTTGACCTCGAAGTAGTTAATATTCTGCGTGCTTACCGGCCCGATTATGTGGTGCTGGCCGGCTACATGCGGGTGCTGTCGCCGGCCTTCGTGCGGGCCTTCGCGGGCCGCATCCTCAACATCCACCCCGCCGATACGCACCAGCACCAGGGCCTGCACGCCTACGAATGGGCTTTCGATAACCACCTGCCCGAAACCAAGATTACCGTGCATCTAGTAGACGAAGGCCTGGACACTGGCCCTGTGCTGGCCCAGCGCGTTGTAAATTTGGTAGGGGCTGCTACTCTCGAAGAAGTCCAGCGCCGCGGCCTGGCCGTGGAGCACGAATTATACGCGGAAACGCTGGCTAATTTGATTAATAAGGATAAAGCTGACCCTGGAACGTCATGCTTAATCTAGCGTCCGCTTGCCGAAGCATCTCTACCCCGCCGTTAGTATCTCGTTCAACGAAGCGACAGAAATGCTTCAACAAGTGGACGCCACATGAGCATGACAACGGTTTTTTTAAGCCCTACCCCTCCGCCTTTTCTAATTCATAATTTCTAATTCATAATTCATTATGTGTGGCATCGTAGGTTTTCACGGCCCCGAGCGCGTGGTGGGCGATATGATTATCGGCCTCACCGCCCTTCAGCACCGGGGGCAGGATGCCGCCGGCATTGCCACGTTTGACGGCGACGCCTTCCACCTGCATAAAGGGCAGGGCTTGGTGAATGACGTGTTCCGGCCCAAAAACGTGAAGAAGCTGACCGGCAACACCGGTATCGGCCACGTGCGCTACACTACGCAGGGCGCCAACGACTCGGACCTGGCGCAGCCCTTTACCACCAGCTACCCCTTCGGGCTGGCGATGGTGCACAACGGCAACGTTATCAACTTCCGCGACGTGGCCAGGCTACTGCACGAGAAGTACCACGTGCTGCCCAAGACCACCAACGACCTGGAGCTCATCATGTACACCTTCGCCTCGGAGCTGCGGGTGAAGGACCTGGACCGGCTCTCGGTGGTCGATATTTTCGATGCCGTGGAGACGACGCAGGAGCTGGTGAAGGGCGCTTACGCTACCGTTACCATCATTGCCGGGCACGGGCTGCTGGCGTTTACCGACCCGCTGGGCATCCGGCCGCTGGTGATGGGTAGGCGCGATACGCCCGATGGTCCGGTGTACGCCTTCGCCTCGGAAAGCACCTGCTTCGACTACCTCGACTTTGAATTTGTGGAGAACGTGGGGCCCGGCCAGGCCGTGTTTATCGACAACGACTTCAAGGTGCATTACAAAAACCAGCAGGCGCTGCCTAAAGCCTTCTGCGTGTTTGAGCAGATTTACTTTGCCCGCGAAGACTCGACCATCCACGGCCGCCTGGTGGCCCGCGAGCGCGTGCGCCTCGGCAAAATACTGGCCCGCAAGGTGGTAGACGCCGGCCTGCGCCCCGATATGGTGATTGACGTGCCGAGCAGCGGCTACTTCGCCGCCTCGGGCCTGGCCGAAGCCATCGGCGTGCCCTACCGCCGGGCGATGGTGAAAAACAACCACATGGGCCGCTCGTTTATCGTGCCTACCCAGGCCGGGCGCGAGGACGTGGTGAAGAAGAAGCTCAACCCCATCAAGGCGTTTGTGGAGGGTAAGAAAGTGGCCGTGGTGGACGACAGCATCGTGCGCGGCACTACCTCGCGCCGCATCGTGCGCCTGCTGCGCGAGGCGGGCGCGGCCGAGGTATACTTCATTTCGAGCGCGCCGCCCATCGTGTCGCCCTGCATCTACGGCATCGACATGGCCATGAGCACCGAGCTAATCGCGGCTAACTACACGGAAGATGAAATCTGCCGCTACATCGAGGCCGATAAGGTTATCTACCAGGACCTAAGCGACTTGCAGGATTTATTTGCCGAGGAGCGCGGCCACGGCGGCTCGTGCTTCGCGTGCTTCACCGGCAAGTACCCCACCGGCGACGTGACGCGCTACCTGCGCCACGTGCAGGAGGAGCGCCAGAGCCACCGCATCGTGGACAAGGTGCCCTCGGTGAGCGCGAAAGCCCCGCTGCCGACTGAGCACTAAGCTGTTGGGTCGTTCTCATAGAGTAACTCACCCCCCGGCCCCCTCTCCGAAAAGGAGAGGGGGAGCCAGTCAAAATTTTGTAAAAACTCCCTAACTAACGCCCGCGCCGCCTCGGCTCCCCCTCTCCTTTTCGGAGAGGGGGCCGGGGGGTGAGGCGCCCCGTACGCTCCGCATGAACAACGCCCAAACCCCCGACGCCGGCTATTCCATCGACCTCGGCAACGCCGCTTCCCGCAATGCCTACGGCTGGGCCAAAAAGACCTTCGCCACCCGCGCCGGCCTGCCGGGCGAGCCCGCGCAGGACCTCGACGGCGGCTTCTCGAACGAAATCCGCTTCGGCCAGGAGCGCCTGGGCATCAGCTCCGACGGCATCGGCACTAAAATCGAGCTGGCCGAGCGCCTCAACAAGTACGATACCCTGGGCTACGACCTGGTGGCCATGACCGCCGACGACCTCATCGCCGCCGGCTTCGTGCCCACCAACCTGTCGAACATCATCGACGTGAATACCCTCGATTACGATGTGGTGGACGAGCTGATGCGCGGCCTGCACGATGCCTGCCAGTTCTCGAAAATCGCCATCACCGGCGGCGAAATTGCCGAGCTGGACTCCCGCATCGGCGGCTTCCCCGGCGCGAAAATGAACTTCAACTGGGCCTCCACGGCCATCGGCGTGCTGCACCCCAGCCTGGCGCAGCCGCTGAGCGGCGCCACCGCCCAGGCCGGCGACGCGGTGGTGGCCCTGCGCTCGCCCTCGTTTCGCTCCAACGGCTACTCGCTGGCCCGCAAGACCTTGCAGCGCCTCTTCGGCGATAACTGGCATGCCCAAGCCTATGACGGCCCCGACGCCGACCAGTACGCCACTTGGGGCGAGGCCCTGCTCGCGCCCTCGCTCATCTACGCGCCCGCCCTCACGGCGGTGCTCGATGCCGGCCTACCCCTGCGCGGCGCGGCCCACATCACGGGCGGCGGCGTGGCCGACAACTTCAAGCGGGTGCTCAAAACCGGCCTCGGCGCGGTGCTCGACAACCTCTTCGCGCCCCTGCCCGCCATGCAGCGCCTCTGCGAAATCGGCGGCATCAGCCCCGAAACCGCTTACCTCTACTGGAACATGGGCAACGGGATGCTGCTCGTCACGGCCGCCGAAGCCGCCGAAGCCCTGGTACAGCAGCTCGCCCAAAGTGGCTACCAGGCCCAGGTAGCCGGCTACCTCACCGCCAAGCCGGGCGTGACGCTGCGCGTTGCGGCGGGGGAGCTGCGGTATGCGTAAGAATTTAGGTGCTACTTTATAAAAAAGCCCTGCCATTTTTCAAGTGGCAGGGCTTTCATTTTTGCACTTCTCAAATTTGAGCTACTTTTAATCCTTATGGCACATAAAGAGCAAGAAAGTAAAGCTGAGAAGAACATCAGAAGTGATGTTGAAAAGTATGGTTGGTCAGTTGCTTTATTTGAAAAAAGTACTGCAACTCCTTCGTTCGCCTATACAATAGGACTTTGGAAGACTTTTAAGCATCCGGAAATAATTGCTTTTGGCCTCCCTATTAATCTTCTTCACACAATTTTAAATGATGTTGGTGAGCTCGTTAAAGAAAGTAAAGAATTGTTACTAAACGTTGACAACAACGACATTTTGATTAACTTCCCTGTCCAATTTCGACGAGTAGATGCCAGCAATATATCGGATTATTTTGGCTTCGCACAATGGTTTAATGAATACGAGCCATTTCCAGCATTGCAGCTATTTTGGCCTGATAAAGCCGGAAAGCTTCCTTGGGAGCCAGCTTACGATGAAAAGTATAGGTTCGACCAACCAATCCTAGACCGTAGACTTGATTTCAAGTTCTTTGAACTTCGGAATACGGCCGCCTTTGTGTCGGAATGCGTTTTAAAAGAAGGTAAACCTATTCTATGGGTGTGGCACGACAGTGACGATGCTACTTGGTCATTTGCAAATGAATCAACTGACCATATGGTAGTTGTTGGCCTAGATGAAGTCGTTGCGCATGACCTAACAGTGAATGAGCTATTCAACTTGGAAATGGACCAAATAGCGACACGAGAATTTGTTAGGGATAAGTGGAAGAGAAAACATGTCTAGTTCTCTTTGAAAGCACTCACGCCGGCCGCTTCGCCAGCATCAGCTGCGTGCGGAACTCATGGAGCAACTGCTCCAGGCCCACCGGGTACACGTGCGGGTTGAGGTAGCGGCGGCAACAGGTGCTAGGGGCGTAAGCGCCCATCAAATGCCAGGGGACTGACGGCGGTTATTTCAACCTGGCCAATCAGTGGGTGCGCCGGGTTTAGCAGCACATTGCGGGTAGGCGACCCCAGCAGCACCGTAGAAGGCACGGCAAACCCCAGAAAAGGATAATCGGGTCGCAAGCGAGGTAGCAGAAACCGCGCTACATGGTCGGGCGCAGGCTGCTGATGCCAGTCGGGGGGGAGCGCTGCTTCCGGAATAGCTTCGACTAATTCGGCGGGTAGCGCAAGCGTTACCTGCACGTAGGGCGGCAAGTCTGGCAGCGGCGTACCATCCAGATGCGCCAGCGTTTCGAGCAGCGCCAACTCGGGCGAAGCCGCCGTGTAAATCAGCGGCGTTCCTTCCGGGTTCCAGCGCCCTCCGTAGCGCCGCGCGCCTTCGCCGCTTAGGAGCGTTGCGACAAATTGCTGCTTCTGAATCCGGTAAACGAGTAAAGGCATGTAGGGTAGCTAGTATGCCACAGACTTATCGAAGGCGCGGTAGGAGTTTAGCAGGTAGTGCCGGGGCGCGGCTAACTATACACGCCGTACTCGATGCGCCCGAGCAATTGGTCTATCAGACGGAAGCCGGTGGCCGTATCCAGGAGTTGTAGAGGCGACTGGTCTTGCAGCATGGTCAGCGGTCGGCGCAGCCAACGGTTGAATTTTCCCTGGTCTTCAAACACGGCCAGGCCGTGGGCGGCTACCGCATTCAGTAGCAACAGGCGTTCCGACTGCACCTTGGTAAGCGGAATTGCTTTCTCCGCCGGCTTAGCTCCTAAACGCCGCGCAAATGTGCGTTCGGGAGTAGCCAGGACCAGCGCCATTTCGCCAACCGTCAAGTCGAGCCGCGCGGCTAGGTCACGTATTTGCTGCTGCGCCTCTGCTGGTAACAAGCCGGCGCGCACCTGGCTGATAAACTGTACGTCCGACGCAGGAGTATCTGGAATAGCCAAGGGGGGTAGGGTAACTGTTGCAACAAAGCGGTTGCCCGGCTGTGCACCCGGCTGCTGCCCGCCCACAATAGGCGCAACCGAACTGCCTGTGACAAAGCTTTTCATTGGAGTGTTGGTTAGGTGGATGCCAAATGTCAGCAAGATAACTGCCATTTTGCTTAACGCAACGTGGGTGCCTCCGATAAAGTTTGAGGATTTACGCTCACGCCGGCCGCACCGGCCGCTTGTCCAGCATCAGCTGGGTGCGGAACTCGTGCAGCGACTGCTCCAGGCCCACCGGGTACACGTGCGGGTTGAGGTAGCGGCGGATGCTGGGGTCGAGGCTGGCGACTTCCTGGCGGGCGTGGGCGCGGCTTTCGGCCAGGGTAGGCAGCGGCTGCACGAGGCGGCCCTGGCGCAGCACCGGGGCCAGCAAGTCGTGGAAGGGTGCGCCCACGCTCACGGGCCGGCGACGGGTGAGGTCGGCCGGGTCGATAATGGTCGGGGAGGGGGGTAGGGCCTCGGGCGCGGCCACGTTGTAAATCATGTCGGCGCGGGGCTGGCCCTGCTCGCCGAGGTAGCGGCGCACCTGCAAGATGCCGGGGATGCTGGTTTTGGCCTGCTGCTCGGAGAGCTTGATGGTGAAATCCCAGCGCTGGCCGTCGGCGGTGCGCAGGGCGGCCAGCTTGTACACGCCCCCGAGGGCCGCCTGGTTGTAGGCCGTCACGAGCTGCGTGCCTACCCCCCAGGTGTCGACGCGGGCGCCCTGCTGCCTGAGGTTGAGGATGAGGTTTTCCTCCAGGTCGTTGCTGGCCACGATGCGCACCTTGTCCAGGCCGGCGGCGTCGAGCAGCTGGCGCGCTTCCTTGGAGAGGTAGGCGAGGTCGCCCGAGTCGAGGCGGATGCCGCCCAGCTCGTGGCCGTGCTGGCGCATTTCCTGGGCTACTTCGATGGCGTGGCGCACGCCATCAAGGGTGTCGTAGGTATCGACCAAGAATATCGAGTCGTCGGGAAAGGCGTCGGCGTAGGCGCGGAAGGCTTCTTTTTCACTTTCAAACGTCATGACCCAGCTGTGGGCGTGGGTGCCGCGCACCGGGATGCCGTAGCGCTGGCCGGCCAGCACGTTGCTGGTGGCATCGGCCCCGCCGAGGTAGGCGGCGCGGCTGGCCCCGAGGCCGCCATCGGGGCCCTGAGCACGGCGCAGGCCAAACTCCAGCACGGCATCGTCGGGACCAGCGGCGTCGCGCACGCGGGCGGCCTTGGTGGCGATGAGGGTCTGAAAATTGACGAGCGTAAGCAGCGCCGTTTCCACCAGCTGGGCTTGCAGCAGCGGGCCCTGCACGCGCACCAGCGGCTCATTGCCAAAGACGACCGTGCCCTCAGCCACGGCGTCCACGTCGCAGGTAAATGTTAAGCCTTTTAAGTAGGCTAGAAACTCATCAGGGAAAAGCCGGGTCCCCTTGCTGCCGGTGAGGCTGGCTAGGTAGGCAATATCATCGTCCGAAAAGCGCAGCGTTTCCAGGTAGTCCACGGCCAGCGCCAGGCCCGCCGCCACGGCGTAGCCGCCATTGAAAGGCGCCTTGCGGAAGTAGAGGTGAAACACCGCCTCGCGCTCGTGGAGATTGTTTTTCCAGTACCCATACGCCATCGTGAGCTGGTAGAGGTCGGTGAGCAAAGCCAGTGAGGGCCGGTAGAGGCCGGAGAGGGGCGCGTCGTTCATGGGGCAAAGCAAAGGCTGAAAAACCGAACTATAGTCGGCCGTTGGCTACGCTGCCGCGTCCTTGGGGTTTGGAACGGGCAAGCCTCACGCGCGGCCCACGGTCGAAGCACTATCTTGGGGCGTGAAAAAAACTGCTACCCCCCCGGCGCTGTTCCAATGGCTTGTCCACCTGCCAGCCACGCTGCGCCTGGCTGCCGGGGTAGTAGCCGGCGTACTGGCCTGGGCCCTTAGCCCGGCGCACTATCACGTATTAATCCGGCTGATTATTGGCTGGGATGCCTTCGGCCTCACCACGCTGGCGCTGCTGTGGGCTTCCATCTACACCGCCGATACGGATAGTATTCGGGCCACCGCCTCGTCCGAAGACCTGGGCCGCCTGCTGAGTTTCGTGTTTGTGCTGGTGGCGGCGGGGGCCAGCCTGCTGGCCGTGATATTGCTGCTGGGCAGCACGCACGGCCTACCCCCCGCCAGGATGGCGCTGCATATTGGCCTGAGTGGCGTGGCCGTGGCTACGTCGTGGCTGCTGGTGCACACGGTATTTACGTTGCGCTACGCCCACATGTACTACGATGTTGGCCCCGAAGGCAACGACGTGGGTGGCCTCGATTTTCCCGGCAACGAGAAAGAGCCCGACTACCTCGACATCGCCTACTTCGCCTTCGTGGTAGGCATGACCGCCCAAACCGCCGACGTCGGCATCAGTGGCCGCGCTATTCGCCGGCTGACTCTGCTCCACGGCCTCATCTCCTTCGCCTTCAATACCGCCCTGGTCGCGTTGGTTATCAACGGCGTAGCCGGAATCCTTTGATTCAATTATCAGTCATCAATTATCAGTCATCAATTATCAGCGCTCAACTTAGCGCGGTTTTCAGGTTAGTGTACGAGGTGGTTAGTAGCGGGCTGCCGGCTTTTCGCTCGTCGCTGGCGCCGTTCGTTCTTCCAACGAGCGGACAGCCGGCGAAAAGCCGGCAGCCCGCAGGTACATCAACCGGAGAATCGCTCTAGAAAGGTTGATAACTGATAATTAATGACTGATAATTGACCTAAAACAGGCTGCCTTGCACCTGCTGGGGAATCGGTTTCGGCGGTGGCACCACGATGCCCGTCAGCTCGCGCACGCGGGCCAGAAAGTGCTGGACCCAGAGGGGCGCGTGGCGCACATCCTTTTGATGGATAAACACATACGCCGTGTGCAGGCCCTGCGCGCACCACTCGGCCAGGCGCTCGGCCCAGGCATCGGCGCGGGCGTAATCGCTGGGGATGAGGCCGTGGCCGTTGAGGCGGATGAAAGCGGTGGGGGTAGTGAGGCGCTGGGCCAGTACGTCGCGCCGGCCCGCTACATCGGTGATAACGAGCGTCTTATTCAGGGCTTCGAGCGTGGCAAAAACCGTGTCGGCCAAGGCCTTATCCGCAAACCAGCGGGGGTGGCGCAGTTCCACGGCCAGCGGCACCTCGGCGGGCCAGTCGAGCAGGAAGCGCTCCAGCCGGGGTAGCAATTCGGGGCCGAAATGCGGGGGCAGCTGCAAGAAGCACGTACCCAGGTTGTTGCCCAGCTCTTGCACGGCGCGCGTGAAGCTCAGCACCAGGGCATCCGTATTATATAGCTCGCGCTCGTGGCTGATGCCGCGCGGCAGCTTGGGGCAAAACCTGAAGCCCGGCCCCACGGCCTCGCGCCAGCGCCGCCCGGTGGGTGCGTCGGGAATGCGGTAGTGCGTGGTATTCAGCTCAATAGAGTTGAATTGCTGGGCGTAGTATTTGAGAAAATCGGGCTCCCTGGCTCCCTGCGGGAAGTACGAGCCCAGCCATTCCTTATTGGTCCAGATGGGGCAGCCTACGTACAGGCGCGGGGGGGTAGGGGCCGTGGCCTGGGTGCGGGCCAGCACCCGCGCGGTGTCGGGGTGGTCGGGGGGCAGGCGAAAGTCAACGTAGCGCAGGTCGGGCAGGCGGCCAAAATCCATGCGGCGAAGGTACGGCGGAGGGTGAACTCCCAGGCGCGGTAATGTACAACGTATTTAGCATTTCTACAAGCACACCTTGGGCTTAAACCAAAGCTTTAAGCCAAAATTTTACACCCGCCGGATAATCGTATTTTTCAGCTTGCATTGTAAAAATACAAAATCTGAGCGTAAAGTGCCTTAACTAAACACAATTGATGTTTAGGCCCGCCCAGCGCAACCAAATCAAATGCAAATTTTATGTAAAAAGTGCAATTTATAAATCGTGTTAAGCTAATTAGCAAGCGGCGGGTAGCTGTTTTGTGGAGGCGCGCCCTACATTCGGTTAGTTCACCATCTATCAAGGCGCATGACGCTCACGCGACCACCCTTTCTTACTTCTGCTTTTCTACTACACTGCTTTTGCTGGCTGGTGCTGGGGGCTGGGCTAGTATCACCGGCTTCCGCACGTACTTCCCGCACCCACGCGCTGCATCACAAGCATTTGCGTCGGCACATCCACATTCCCCGGATGCTGCCCACTATTATTCCGGCGACCCGCGCCGGCTATGCTACCGTGTTGCGGGGCCGCGCCTCGTGGTACGGCAAGCGTTTTCAGGGTATGAAAACGACCAGCGGCGAGCGCTTTAACCGCCATAAATACACCTGCGCCCACAAGACGCTGCCCTTCGGCACCCGGCTGCGCGTGACGAACCTGAGCACCGGCGCCACCGTGGTAGTGCGCGTCACGGACCGCGGGCCTTTCCGCCACGAGCGCATTATCGACCTGGCCGAAGTGGCTGCCCGCCCGCTGGGCATTGTCGAGTCGGGGGCTGCCACCGTGGTGGCCGAAGTAGTAGACCCTACTACCCCCCTGGGCCTCACCGATACGCCCGATAACCTGGCGGTGCTGCGCGAAGGCGACCCCAACCCGGCGGCGCCTTTTACCGCCTACCTGCTGCCCGAAACCACAGCTACGGCCCCCGACCTGGCCGTGGCTGACAACCAGCCCGCCCGCCCGGAAGCCGCCCCCGCTGCCCCGCGCTTTGAAGTGCAGGCCGGCACCTTCGCCACCCCCGAAGCCGCCCGCGCCATGCTGGCCCGCATCCTGATCATCGACCAGGCCCTACCCGCCGACGTAGTGGCCGTTACGATAGATGGCCGCCAGCTCAACCAGGTAGTGGTGGGGCAGCTGGCCAACTGGCTGGCCGCCGAAACCGTGCGCCGCAACCTCCGGCTCTGGGGCATTACGGGACTGGTGAGGACCGTGCCAGCCCACGAGGCCGAAGCCAGCAGCCTGGCCCGCTCGGCGGCTACGCCTGCCGGAATGGCCGCGTTGCGGCGCTAATACGGCAGCTTCTGAAATCCTGATTGAGATTTCGGCGTACGCACAACAGGCCTTCCCTAGTAGGAAAAGGCCTGTTGTGTTTAGCGCAAGCGGCAAGAGCTACTTAGTTTAGTCTTCGGTGGCGCGGTTGATAACCACGAG
>JAABUN010002247.1_pt1 | contig 35520 bp, 29 predicted proteins | sample 5559311 | NCBI WGS metagenome assembly JAABUN01 (sample SAMN10711877, study PRJNA513370) | rock metagenome | isolation source: Antarctica rocks | place: Antarctica: Victoria Land, Siegfried Peak sud | reverse complement strand
GTGGGAATATTCACGCCCTCCAGGCGCCAGAGCAGCGAGGCCGGCGAGTTGCCCCGCACCACAATATCGTTGCGCGAGTCGTTGGCGCTGCTCACGCCGGCAAAGTTCTGGGCCATGCGGGCGGGGTCGCCGAGGCTGCCGGCGTAGCGGTTGGCCTCCAGCGGCGAAAACGGCCGGGCCGACACGGTGGCCATGTCGTTGTTAGTCACCCGCGCGTCGTCCGCCCGCTTGTAGGTCACCTGCACCTCGTCGAGCTTGGTCAGGCGCTCGGTCAGGTTCAGGTCGAGCACCACCTCCTTGCCGGACGTGACCGTGACCTCGCTCAGAAACAAGTCTTCGTAGCCCACCGACGTAACCCGCAGCTTGATGCGGCCCACGGGCACGCCGGGCAGGCGGAAGCGCCCGTCGGCGTCGGTACTCGCGCCCAGGGCAGGCGTCAGGCCCACCACCACCACGGTGGCCCCAATCACCGGGGCTTTGGCCGCCGCATCGAGCACGGTGCCCCGCACGGTTTGGGTCACGGCCCCCGGCAGCCCCTGGCCGCGCACCACGGCCGGCAAAAGGCTGGCCCCGAGCAGCAGCAGGCGAAGGAAAAGTGATAAGTAGCGCACGGCGTTGGACGGTTACGGCGGGAGAAGATGGACAAAAGTGCGGGTGCCGCGCAGCTCTCCTCGCCAAAATCTCCGTGAACCGCGCCCTACCCCCCGGTAAACCGTCGGAAAGCGGCGGTCAACCGGAAGCCGCTGGCCGGCAGTTGCCGGGTAGCCGCCTTATTTTTAGCCCGCAGGGTTTTCCAAGTGCCCGTGATTATCGGCCCGCCGCCGCCTGGCCGCAAGTACCAGCACTTAGGTTGCGACATCGGCCCCAGTTAGCGCTGTTTGTAGGTTGCGGCTGGTTCGCTGGCCCGTTTCGCCGCTTAACTAACGCTTGGTGCGGCTTCACCCAATTTATGACGGGGCAGGGCGGCGGCGGGTGCTTCTTTTGTACTAGTAATTGAAAACGGCAATGCCCCCTAGATGCGCCGTCGGCTACTCGTGCCGGGTCGCTACGAACGGGGGCATCCCCAAGCCAGCACCCGGCTAGCCGCCACCCCCTATTTTTAGGGCAGCTATGTTTTTGCCCCCCATGAGCCCCTTTGCCCCTTTGCGCCCTCTACCCCGCACCGGGTTTGCGGTGGTGCCCCCCTCGTGGCGCTGGCGGGAGATATGGCTGCGCTGGCTGGGCATTGTTCTGGTCGGGGCCGTTTTTACGGGGACCGTGAGCGGGCGCGGCACGCTGCCCCTGTGGCAGCAGGGCCTTACCGCCCTGCTGGTGGCCGCGGCGTACTGGCAGGGCAACGTCGCCATTTTCTTCCTGTTGCGCCGCTGGCTGCCGGGGTATGAAAAGACGGCGCACCGGCTGCTCTGGCACGCGCCCCTGGCCATTGGCTTCATTGCGGCGGTTTCGCTGGTGGATACGTGGCTCGTTCTACACCTGAAAGGCGGCGGCGGGCCGTATTGGCCCAACTATTGGAAATTCCTGGGGAATGGCCTGCTCACGTCGGTCGTCGTCACCAGCGTCTACGGCACGGGGTATTTCTTTTATGAGTGGCGCAAATCCGCCATTCGGTCGGCCGAGCTGGAGCGCGACGGGGCCCTTAGCCAGCTCGAAGCCCTCAAGCAGCAGGTCGACCCGCATTTTTTGTTCAACAGCCTCAACACGATGGCGGCGCTCATCGGCGACAACCCGTCGGCGCAGGACTTTTTAGGCGAATTGGCCAGTGTGTACCGCTACGTGCTGCTCAGCAAAGAGCGCACGACCGTGCCGCTCAGCCAGGAGCTGACGTTTGCCGAGGCGTATCTGTACCTGAACCGCATCCGGTTTCGGGAGGGCATCCAGGTCGTGCAGGACATCGCCCCCGACGCCCTCGCCCTGCGCCTGCCGCCCCTGGCCGTGCAGCTGCTGCTGGAAAACGCCCTCAAGCACAACGCCTTTGACCGCCACGCGCCCCTGCGCATCACCATCCGCGCCGGCGGCGGCGTGCTCCGCGTCACCAATACCGTGCAGCCTAAGACGACGCTAGAAACCAGCACCAAGCAAGGATTGCGCAACATCGTGAACCGCTTTCGCCTGCTGACGGACCGCCCGGTGACCATTACGAACCGGGGTAACGAGTTCGAAGTAGCGCTACCCTTGTTGCCGGCCCCATGAAAACCATTATCATCGAAGATGAGCACCTCGCGGCCACCCACCTGCAACAGCTCCTGCGTCAGCACCCGGCCGTGGAGGTGGTGGCAGTGCTCCCCAGCGTCCGGGAGGCCACCCAGTGGCTAACCAACCACCCAGCTCCCGAGCTGATTTTTGCCGACATTCAACTCTCGGACGGGCTTAGCTTCAAAGTGTTTGAGGCGGTGGCCGTGCGCAGCCCCATTATTTTCACCACCAGCTTCAACGAGTACGCCCTGCAATCCTTCACCCTGCTCAGCCTCGACTACCTGCTCAAGCCGATTCAGGCCCGCGACGTGGCGCGGGCGCTCGACAAGCACGCCTACTGGCGGGCGCAGGCCACCCCGCAGGAGCAGGTTCGGGAGGGAGAAGCCCGGTTAGCGAAAGTGCAGCAGTTGCTGGAGCAATTTACGCAGCCGCAGTCGCGCTACCGGCAACGCTTCCTAGTGGAGCATGGGGAGCAGTTGCTGCCGGTCCCGGTCGCCGATATTGCCTACTGCTTTACCCAGCACGAAGTCGTGTACCTCGTGCGCCACGACGGCCGCAAATTCCCCCTGGACCACAAGCTGGAAACGCTGGAAAGCTTGCTCGACCCGGCCGCCTTCTTTCGGCTCAACCGCCAGTATCTGGCTTCCCCGAAAGCTATCGACAAGATTTATCCCTACTTCGGGAGCAAATTGAAAATCGAGCTGCTGCCCCCCCAACGAGAGGAAGTCCTAGTAAGCCGTGAAAGGGCACCGCTGCTGAAGCGCTGGCTGGAATAGCACCAATGCCCTTCCTGGCCTTGGGTAAGAGTTTGGTATAGAAGTTAAGTGACTCACCCAAAATATCCGCTTCCGAGTCTTGTATCTTGTACACTCATTCAAAACCCACGCTTCGATATGCCCTCTCTATGCTTAGGAGGCAAGTTTTGGAGGCTTAACGTGCGATATTTTCCGTTTCCTGAGAGCACCCCTGGTTAACGGATAACAAGCTGAAATCAGCTGTGTCTTTTTTCAAGCAAGTTAAACAAAGATTAATTGCTGGCACCAGTCTTCTGATTGACCGACATTTGATTCGGAGCAAAGGCCAGTCCCAATCATAATCTTTAACCAGAGATAAGACTTGTTCCTGAATAAGCAAAAAATGAAGAAAGGCCATCATGCTGAGCTTGTCGAAGCATCTCTGCCGTAGCAGTAATCTAATCGTTGCAACGAAGCGGTAGAGATGCTTCGACAAGCTCAGCATGACGGACGATTTTTAGCAATTTTCTTAATTCAGGAACAAGTCAATACAATAAAAAAGCCGTTTAGACTAAAATTTTGACCGTACCAGCCTACATCAACTACGTAGTTCGTTTACTTTTTCCCCGCTAGAATCTCGTCCACAATCAACGGGTCGAGCAGGGTGGTGGTGTCGCCCAGGTTGGTAGTTTCGCCCTCGGCTATTTTCCTGAGTATCCGACGCATGATTTTGCCCGAGCGCGTTTTAGGCAGGCCGCTCACCAGCTGAATCTTGTCGGGCCGGGCGATGCGGCCGATGGCGGCCACCACGGCCTCGATGATGCTGGCCTCGGCCATCTGCACTTCGAGGTCGATGGTGGGCAGGCCCTCGCGGCAGATGACGTAGGCGTAGATGCCCTGGCCCTTCACGTCGTGGGGGTAGCCTACCACGGCGCTTTCCACCACGTAGTCGCTCTGGTTGATGGCGTTCTCGATTTCGGCCGTGCCGAAGCGGTGGCCACTCACGTTTATCACGTCATCGACGCGGCCGATGATGCGGTAGAGGCCCTGCGCGTCGCGCCGGGCGCCGTCGCCGGTGAAGTAGTAGCCGGGGTAGGGCTGGAAATACGTCTGGCGGGCGCGCTCGTGGTCGCCCCAGGTGGTGCGAATCACGCCCGGCCAACTGGCTTTGATGGCCAGGTAGCCCTCCTGGTCGTTGCCCTCGATTTCGCTGCCGTCCTGGTTCAGCAGCACGGGCTGCACGCCCGGCAGCGGCAGGCCGGCACGGGCGGGCACGCTGGGCGTGATGCCGGCCAGGGCCGAAATCATGATGCCGCCGGTTTCGGTCTGCCACCAGGTGTCCACGATGGGGCAGTGGCCTTTGCCCACGTGCTGGTCGTACCAGTGCCAGGCTTCCTCGTTTATCGGCTCGCCCACCGAGCCCAGCACCCGCAGGCTGCTGAGCGAATAGGCCAATACGTGGTCGAGGGAGTGGGCCATGCAGGCGCGGATAGCGGTGGGCGCGGTGTAGAAAATGGTGACGTGGTGCTTGTCAATCACTTCCCAAAAACGGCCCGGTGTGGGGTACGAGGGCACGCCCTCAAACAGCAGCGTGGTACTACCCGCCAGCAACGGGCCATACAGGCCGTAGGTATGGCCCGTGACCCAGCCGATATCGGCGGTGCACCAATAGATGTCGTTTCCCTCCATCTGGAAGACGTTGCGGAAGGTGTAGTCGGCCCACACCATGTAGCCGGCCTGGGTGTGCACCACGCCCTTGGGCTTGCCGGTGCTGCCGCTGGTGTAGAGGATAAACAGCGGGTCTTCGGCCTGCATCGCCTCGGCGGGGCAGTCTTTCTCCACGTCTTTCACTTCGTCGTGGTACCACACGTCCCTACCCCCCCGCATATCGACGGGCCAGCCGGTGTGCTCCACCACGATAACGCGCTTTACGCTCGGACAGCTGGCCAGCGCCTCATCCACTACGCTCTTCACCGGAATCTGCTTGGCGCCGCGGTTGAGGCCGTCGGCGGTAAGCACGAAGGCCGCCGCCGCGTCGTTGACGCGGTCGGCGATGGCCGAGGCCGAAAAGCCGGCAAACACCACCGAGTGCACCGCCCCGATGCGGGCGCAGGCCAGGGTAGCAATGGCCAGCTCGGGTATCATGGGCAGGTACAATACTACCCGGTCGCCCTTCTGCACCCCGTTCTTTTTCAGCACGTTGGCAAACTGGCACACCCGCTCGTAGAGCTCGCGGTAGGTGAGGTGCAGGTGGCGGGTTTTGGGGTCGTTGGGCTCAAAGATGATGGCCAGCTTGTTGGCGCGCTGCTCGAGGTGGCGGTCGAGGCAGTTCTCGGTGAGGTTGAGGGTAGCGCCGGCGTACCAGGTGCTGGTGCCCGCCGGCGAAAACTCGCCGCCGCGCACGGTATCCCACTTTTTGCGCCAGGTGAAAGGCTCGGCGGCGGCGGCCCAGAAGGCATCGGGGTCTTCAACGCTTAGCTTATAATCGGCGTGGTATTCTTCGAGCGTGCGGGTGCGAATGGCGGACATGTTTGAGGGGGGAATTTGGAATGAGGAGCTGATAATAAAAAGTCGTTTGTCATTGCGAGCGCAACGCAGTGGAGCGTGGCAATCTTTCCTTCCCGCTAGGGATACTAAGCCATTGAAGCGAACGACGAGGAAAGATTGCCGCGCTCCACTGCGTTGCGCTCGCAATGACAAGCATTTTTAGAGTTACCTACCCAGCAGTTCGCGCACTTTTTGCATGAGCTGGCGGGTGCTGAAGGGCTTGGGCACGTACATATCGGCGCCGGCGTCGTAGCCTTTTTGTACGTCGGCGGGCTGGCTTTTAGCCGAGAGAAAGATAACTTTGGTGGCGGCGCGGTCGGGGCGCTGGCGCAGCTGGCGGCACACCTGGTAGCCATCCACGTCGGGCATCATCACGTCGAGCAGCACCAGGTCGTAGGGCGTTTGGTCGAGGGCGGCCAGGGCCTCGGTACCGTTACGCGCGATGCCGACCTGGTAGCCATTCTTACGCATCAAAAACTCCAGCGACATGACGATAGTAGGCTCATCATCAACCAATAGGATATGCGGGGTTTTCATAGCGAAGGAAGTTTATAGGCTGGTAGCGGTAGCCAAGGACGCGGGTTCGCGGGCGGGGGTAGCGAGCGGCAGCTCCACGAAAAAGCGCGCACCCTGGCCGGGGGCGCTTTCTACCCAGAGGCGGCCGTGGTGCAGCTCCACGATTTTCTGGCTGATGGCCAGGCCCAGGCCCGTGCCGGCGGGCTTGCGCATCGTCTGGTTGGGAGCCTGAAAAAACTTGTCGAAAATGAGGTGCTGCTCGGGCAGCGCGATGCCGCGGCCGTTGTCTTCCACGCACAGCAGCAGGGCGTCGGCGGCGGGCCAGGCCAGCACCGCGATGCGGCCGGTGCCGTCGGCCGGGCAGGCTTTCACGGCATTCGAGAGCAGGTTGATGAGCACCTGCATGAGGCGGTCGCGGTCGGCGGGCAGGGGGGGTAGGGCAGTTGGCACGTCGAGGCGCAGCACGATGCCGCGCTCGCGGGCCAGCTGCTCCACGGCCTCGGCGGCTTCGTGCACTACCTCAGCCAGGGCCAGCGGCGCGCGGCTGAGGGTGGCCTGACCGCTCTCATACTTTTCGAGGTCGAGCACCAGCGTGATGAGGCGGGTGAGGCGCTCGGCCTCGCGGCCAATGGTGTGCTGGAAGCGCTGCCGCTCTTCTTCCTCTAAATCAGGATTATCGGCCAGAATTTCGGCCAGCGCCCGGATGCTGGTGAGCGGCGTGCGCAGCTCGTGCGTGACGGTGTACAGGAACTCATCCTTCTGCATATCGAGGATTTGCAGCTGGTCGTAGGCCTGGCGCAGCTCGTCGGTGAGGCGCTGGAGCTGGCGGCGCTGCTTTTGCAGCTGGCGGTTGGCTTCGAGCAGTTGCTGGCTTTCCTTTAGAATTCCCACCACGTTGTCGTAGCTGATTTCCTCGGCCCCCGCCACCGAGGCCAGCAGCAGCCGCGCCGAGGCCGGGCCCAGGGTGCCGGCCAGCAGCTTTTCGGCGTAGAGCAGCAGGCGCGGGTCGGCGGGAGTTGGTGCCTGGGCGGTAGCTTCTGGTTCTCGCGGGGTCGAAGGGGGGGTAGGCGGCAGGGCGTCGGGGAAGCGCTCGGCGAAGGCGCGCAGGGCTTGGGTGGTGCGCTTTTTACCCAGGAAGCCCAGCAGCAGCGCCTGCACCTCGGGCAGCGGCGGGCGGTTTGACCAGCCGGTGATTTCCTCCGCCAGGCTGCGGCGCCGAAACACGTCCACGAACACGTCGGCCTGGCGCAGTTCGAGGGGGGTAGGCGGCACGGCCAGCGACAAGCCGACGTAGCAGCCGATGTTAAAAACCCAGCTCCAGAACAAGCCGTGCGAGAGGTAATCGAGCCCGTCGAGGCCCAGCAGCGCGCCCGGCCGCAGCCAGCTCAGCCCCCCTACCCCCTCGGTGAGCAGCGACGCCGGCAGCCGGCCCGGCCCCACCAGCGTGGGCAGCACCAGCGTAAAAAACCATACTCCAAAGCCCGCCAGCAGCCCCAGCGTGGCCCCGCGCCGGGTGCCGCCCTTCCAGTAGAGGCCGCCCAGCACGGCGGGCAGAAACTGCGCCACCGCCGCGAACGACACCAGCCCGGTATTGACCAGCGGCAGCTGCCGGCCCACCACCACGTAGTAGCCGTAGGCCAGGGCCAGCACCGCCACCACCGCCAGCCGCCGGCTTTGCAGGGCAATGCGGCGGAGGTAGGCAAACCAGCGCCCCTGGGCCTCGGGCCGCGCCGCCGGCACCCGCACCAGCCAGGGCATGAGCAGGTGGTTGCTGAGCATCACGCTCAGGGCAATGGTTTCGACGATAATCATGCTGCTGGCCGCCGACAAGCCCCCCAGGTAGGTAAGCAGCGCCAGCCACGAGTGGCCCGTGGCCAGCGGCAGGGCCAGCACGAAGGTATCGGCGTCGAGGCCGCGCCCACCCAGCTTCAGCATTCCGCCAAAGGCGATGGGCAGCACGAATACATTGATAATGAGCAGGTACAGCGGAAACAGCCACATGGCCTTGCGCAGGTGGTCCTCGTTGGCATTTTCGACCACGGCCACCTGAAACTGGCGCGGCAGCAGCAGCACCGCCGACATGCTGAGCACGAGCAGCGTGAGCCACTCGGCGCTGCTCGTGCCGGCGCCTTTCAGGGTGAAAAGCTGCCGCAGGGCCGGCACCGCCGCCGCCTGGTCGAAGAGGTCGGCGAAGCCGCCGAACAGCCCGAACGTTACGAACACGCCCACCAGCAAAAAGGCCAGCAGCTTCACCAGGCTTTCGAGGGCTACGGCCAGCACGATGCCCTCGTGCCGCTCGGTAGCCTCCACCGACCGCACCCCAAACAACATCGTGAATACCGCCAGCGCCCCGGCCGTGAACAGCGCCGGCCCGCTGGCCTGGCCGGCCAGGCCCCCTACCCCCCCCTGCCGGCCCGTAAGCACCAGGTAAGAGCTGGCAATCGCCTTAATTTGCAAGGCTATGTAAGGCACCACCCCCAGCACGCACACCACCGTAACCAGCGCCCCCAGCGCCGCGCTCTTGCCGTAGCGGGCCGAAATAAAATCGGCAATGGACGTGAGCCGCTGCTGCCGGCACACCCGAATGATTTTGCGCAGCACCAGCCACCAGGCCGGGGCCAGCAGCGCCGGCCCCAGGTAAATACCCACGAAGCTGAGCCCCTGGTGCGCCGCCCGCCCCACCGAGCCGTAGTAGGCCCAGGCCGTGCAGTACACGGCCATGCTTAGGGCATACACGTAGGGGTTGGCCACCAGGCTCTTGCGGGCGGCCGAACGGCGCTCGGCCGCGTAGGCCACGCCGAAGAGCAGGGCCAGGTAGCCGAAAGAGAAGAACAAGACCAGAAACTTATTCATGTATATTCTTCGCGGAGTAAGGTGCGAAAAAGAACGTCATTCCGAGCTTGCCGAGGAATCTCGCGTGCGTCGTGGAACGAGTTCCGAACGGTACAGGCAAGGTTCCTTGGCAAGCTCGTGACAAATGCTACCTATTAAATGACCGCGCCAGCCAGCCGGTGAGGGTAATGAGCAGGGCCCAGGCCAGCAGCACGTAGAGGTACACCAGCGGCACGCCCGCTACCCGCGTGGGGCGGTCGAAGGCACCGAGCAGCGGGTAGGTGAGCAGCAGCGTGAAAACGGCCGCCACGAACAGTAGCCGCGGGCCGCGCCGCGGCACCTGGGCCGCCCGCTCGGCCGGCGTGGGTTGGGGAGAAGACATGGGGCCGCGAGAACAGGGCTGGGCGTCAACTTAAAAACCCGCCGGGCAGGCTGCCTGACGGGTTTTTAGGTGAAAGCCAGGCAATTATTAGCTATCCATCAGCTTCACGTCGCGGGTGTCCTTCATCAGGGCCATGCCCACGAAGAAGCAGATGAGCGCGATGACCACCGGGTAGATAAGGCCCAGCAAGCTGCTGTGGTCCTTGGCGAAGGTGCCGGCCGGCTGCGCGGCGGCCCAGGCCCCAATCCAGGTAGCTACCAGCGGTACGAAGCCCCCAAACACGCCATTGCCAATGTGATAGGGCACCGAGAGCGAGGTGTAGCGCACGCTGGTCGGGAACAGCTCGACGAGGTAGGCGGCAATGGGGCCGTACACCATCGTCACGAACAGCACCAGGATGAACGTAAGCAGCGTAATCATGGGCACGTTGGCCGAGAGGGCCTTCATCACGGCCGGCACGGCTTTGCCGGCGGCGTCCACCGTGGCGGGCGTGATTTCGGTGAGCGGCCCGGCGTAGGCCTTGATACCGTAGAAGAGCGGAATGGTGAACAAAGCCCCGCAAATCATGCCCGTCATAATGATGCGCTTGCGGCCGATGCGGTCGGAGAGCGAGCCGAAATACACGAACAGCGGGGTAGCCAGCACCATTGCCACCACCAGGGCCGTGCTAGATTCCACGAGGTCCATCTTCAGCGTGGCGTTCATAAACGAGTAGGCGAAGAACTGGCTGGTGTAGAAAATCACGCCCTGGCCCATCGTGACCCCGAATAGGGCAATCAGCACCAGGCGGCGGTTGACGGGGTTCACGAACGAGTCGCGCAACGGGCTCTTACTGGTGGTGCCGGTGGCCTTGGCCCTGGCGAAGAGCGGCGACTCGTGCAGGCGCTTGCGGATGTAGTACGAGGCAATGACCAGCAGGCCCGAGAGCAGGAACGGCAGGCGCCAGCCCCACTCCTTGAAGGCGGCCTCGCCCATCGTCTTGCGGGTAATCACAATCACCAAAATACTGATAATGAGGCCGCCCGTGGCCGTAATCTGAATGAAGCTGGTGTAGTAGCCGCGCTTTTTGTCGGGGGCGTACTCGGCCACGTAGGTGGCCGCGCCGCCGTACTCGCCGCCCAGCGCCAGGCCCTGGAAGATGCGCAACACAACCACGATGAGTGGGGCCGCCACGCCGATGGAATCGTAGCTCGGCACCAGGCCGGTGAGGAACGTAGCCCCGCCCATTATCAGCAGCGTGACCAGGAAGGTGTACTTGCGGCCCACCATGTCGCCGATGCGCCCAAATACTACGGCCCCGAATGGCCGCACTACGAAGCCTACCCCGAAGATGGCCAGGGCCCCCAGCAGCGACTTGGTGAAATCGCCGGACTGCCCAAACAGCACCGGCCCGATAATGGCCGCCAGCGAGCCGAAGATGTAGAAGTCGTACCACTCGATGACCGTGCCCACCGACGAGGCCGTAATCACCTGCCAGATGGTTTTTGAATCGACCTGGTTGTTGTCGTGCGCCGCCGGCGCGTCCAGGTCCGCCGCGTAGGCGGGATTCAGCCTTTGTTCCATGTGCGTATTGGGTGGGAAATGGTTAGTTCTTACTTGTTAGCGCCTGGTACTTCGTGCTTGTACTTCAAAAAAAATACCTAGGCACCAGGCACCAGCTTACAGGAATATCTGCGTTTGCAGGGTGATTTCGGGGCGGTGGACTACCTCGCCGGCCACGCCGACCCCGCCCACGGTGGTCATGTTAAAGTCGGGGCGCTCGCGGTAGTTGAGCGTCACCTTGGCGTTGTGGCCGTCGATGAGGAAGTTGAGGCCCGCGTCGTACACGTTCACGCCCTGCACGTCGCCGGCCGCGTTGTGCAGGCCCTCGTAGTTGCTGTGCAGGTAGGCTACGTAGGGCTGGAGGCGCACCTTGGTGCCCAAGGTTTTCTTACCCAGCAAAAAGCCCAGCTGCCCATATACGGTGCCGCCCGTGCCCGACTGCGGCACGGCATTGCCGCGGTAGGCGCTGGTGCCGTAGCCGGGGTTTTCGGCCCCCACAAAGCGCACGTAATTCGGCCCAAAATTATAGTTCCAATACACCCCGTAGAAGGTCAGCGCCGTGCGGCGGGCCGTGTCGAGCGGCGTGTCGTAGAAGGCATCGACCCCGAAAAGCCTGATGTCGTGCTTGTTAGTAGGCACGGTATTGAACAAGTCCGTAGTGGCCGTGTAGCTGTTCAGCGTCACCGAGTTGCTGGTCGACCGCGAGAACGTACCGTTCTGGTTATACAGGAAGCCCGCCCCGATACTCAGCACTTTTTTGGTGCCCAGGTAGGTGCCTTGCGTGTAGGGCAGCAGGTTGGCCTCAGGTTCGAAGAAGTTGTAGCTGAAATAGCCCTGGTACACGTGCCCGTCGTTCTGCGGGTTGTAGTTGGCTACGTTGGTACCCGCGTTGGTAACGACGCCCGTCGTGGCGTTGGTGGTGCTGAAACCCAGCGCCAGCGGGTTGCCAACCTGCGCACCAGCCACGTAGAGCGGGTTGTTGGGCAGGTTGGTCAGGAAGGGGTCGCTCATCGAAATCCGGTAGTCGAACTTGCCGACGCGGCCCTTGGCGTACACCCCAATCCAGCGCGCAAACTGGTCAATGGCATCAATGGTCGGAAAGTTGGTCAGCGGCACGTCCAGCGTCATGATGCTCGTGGTGCTGGCGCTGGTCATGCGCGAAATGCCGTTGAAGTAGTTCAGGCCCGCCCCCAGGCTGAGGTACTTGTTGACCTTGTACTCCGTCACAGCCTCGTGGATGAAAAACTGCGGCTTCTTGCCATCAATAGTCGGGGCTACGCCGCCGCTCACGGAATTCTGGTTGTTGATACCCAGGTGGGTATAAATCAGAAAACGCGGGCTGAGCTGGGCCAGCAGCACCATCCGCGAGCGCCGGATACCGAAGTCGAGCTGGCTGCTTTTGGGCTCGCTGGGGCCGCGCAGGGTGCCGGTATTGTTCTCGTTGTAGCGCGCGTACACCTGGGTCCAGACCATCAGGCGCACGTACTTCTGGCCGTCGGGCGAGAGGTTGAACTTCATACCGGCCCCGTAGGGCACCGCCTTGGTAGGCGCGGGTGGTGTTGGCGGTGGTGCCAGCGGGGCGGGTGCCGGCGAGGTGGTGCTGGGCGCGGGTGGCGCCACCTGGGCAGTGGCGGCTCCGGCAAGCAGCAAGCTACTCAGCGCGAGAGCGTAGCGGGTAGATTTCATGCACTAGTAAGTGAGTGGGTAGGAAAGCGTAGCAGTAACCCCAGCCCCCGTTCCGGACCTAAGGTTTTGTGCTGCCAAATAGCAACCCTATTACTACCCCTGCTATCGCCTCGCTATCGTTTTGCTAAGTGCTATAGCCCGGCTATTGCCGAAACCGCTCCCAGCGTATCATCATGTACTTATCGCCCAGCTCCGTCACGACCAGGCCGGCGCTCTTCAGGTTTTCCGGCTTCTGAAAGAACTCAGCCAACTCCTTCTGATTGAGGATTTTATACGTGGGGTGGTAGTCGGTTTGGCGGGGCGCTTTCACCCCGTATTTCTTCACCCAGTTCATCACGCTCACGTGGCTTACGCCAAGCAATCGCTCAATTTCGCGGTAGCTCACGCCCTCAATATAGAGTTGCAGCGCTTTCACCACGTAGTATGGGTTCACCTCGCGGCCCATCTTGGCTACGGTGTAGTGGTAGCCGCAGCTTTTGCAGCGAAAGCGCTGACGCTCATTGATTACACCACTCTTGGTAGCTTCCTTGGAATCGCACTTAGGGCAGATGGGAGCAGTCATGGCGCGGCAAGTTGGGGCAAAACGATAGGTAATCAGCAAATGTATACTGATTTAGCAAAAAACCATGCTTTTCGCATTTGCCGAAGCCTTGTTAATCATCCTGTTAGGCGAGAGGCTTCGCCACTACCCGCGCTTAGCCGGCCCGCAGCGTGGCCAGGAGTGCCTCCACGGCGAGGCCCAGGCAGCGCATATCGAGGGGGGCCAGCGTATTCCTGGCGTAGGGCGGCAGCGGTAGCTTTGAGGCGCTTAACTCCCCTACCCCTCATGCCCGCCCCTACCCCCGCCTACCGCACCATCGCACCCGCCGACCTGCCGCAAAACGATTTCTACCAGTTTCTTATCGGCTCGGTGGCGCCGCGGCCCATTGCGTTTGCCAGCACTATTTCGGCGGTGGGGGCGGTGAATTTGAGCCCGTACAGCTTCTTCAACCTGGTGAGTGCCAACCCGCCGATGCTGGTATTTTCGCCCACCAGCCGGGGCCGCGACAACTCAGCAAAGGACACGCTGCGCAACGTGCGCGAGGTGGCCGAGGTCGTCATCCATATCTGCGACTACCCCCTGGTGGAGCAGCTGTCGCTGGCCAGCGCCGAGTATCCGGCCGGCATCAATGAGTTTGGGAAGGCCGGCCTGACGGAAGCCAAGTCGGACCGGGTGCGGCCGCCGCGCGTGGCCGAGTGCCCGGTGGCGCTGGAGTGCGTGGTGGAGCAGATTATTACCCTCGGCGACGGCCCTGGCCACGGCAACCTGGTGCTGTGCCGCGTGGTGCAGGGGCATTTTCGGGAGGATATTTTGCTGGAGGGCAAACCGGGCATCGACCCGCACAAGTTTGAGGCGGTGTCGCGGCTGGGGGGCGACTGGTACAGCCGCCTGCGGCCCTCAACCCTGTTTACCGTGGCCCGCCCCAACCGCCAGCTGGGCATTGGATTTGACGAGCTGCCGGCGCACATCCGCCTCAGCAACGTGCTGACGGGCAACCACCTGGCGCGCCTCGCCAATACCGAGCGCGCCGCCCTCCCTACCCCCGTCCAGGTGGCCGAAGTCCGGCACGAGCCGCAGGTGGCGCAGCTGCTCGCCACGCATGCCGACGACCCCGCCGCACAGCGCCACCAGCTGGCCCTGCTGGCCCGCCAGTGGCTGGAGGAAGGCCGGGTGGCCGAGGCCTGGCGGGTGCTGCTGCTTGCTTAGCGGTTATTCAGGTAGCCGAGCTATTACCCAACCTAGGTTGGAGGAACTCTTAAGCTGGGCTTTTCTCATTAATCACCGTCCCCAGGGCTTCGAGCACGCCCTGCGCTTTCAACAGGCACTCCTGGTATTCCTGCCCGGGCACCGAGTCGTAGGTGATGGCCGAGCCCACTTGCAGACTGAGGTAGCCGGTATCGGCGCGGTATTGCAGGCTGCGAATCACGACGTTAAACTCAAATTCGCCATCGGCCGCGGGCCACACGAAGCCGAAGCTGCCACTGTAGAGCCCGCGCCGGCTGGCTTCGTACTGCTCGATGAGCTGCATAGCCCGGATTTTCGGCGCGCCCGTCATCGAGCCCATCGGAAAGGTGGCGCGCAGGATGTCGGCCAGGTCCACGTCGGGCCGCAGTTCGGCCTCGACGGTTGAAATCAGTTGCCAGACGTATTTAAAGCCGTAGGTGCCAAATAGTTCGGGTACGCGCACGGTGCCCGTTTGGGCGATGCGGGCCAGGTCGTTGCGTACTAAGTCCACTATCATCAGGTTTTCGGCGCGCTCCTTTTCGTCGTGCAGCAGGGCCAGGCGCTGTTGCTCGTCTTGCGAGGGGGTAGGGCCGCGCCGCCGCGTGCCTTTAATGGGCTGCGACGTAATTACGCCTTGCCGCTGCGTAAGAAAGCACTCCGGCGAGGCGCACAGCAAATAATGGTCGTGGTAGCGCAGGAGGCCCGCATAGGGTGCCGGCGACGTCTCATTGAGCCGCCAAAACGTAGCGACGGGGTCCAGCGCCACGCCTTCGGCGTAAAATTCCTGGCAGAGGTTCAGCTCGTACACCTCGCCGTTGAGAATGTCTTCGCGCACGCTTTCAACGGCTTGCAGATAATCGGCGCGGGGCATTCGCGCGCGCAAAGGCGGCACGGTGGGGGGTAGGGCGGCCGGCACGGCCGTGGCCAGGATGGCGGCCAGCACGTCGGTTACGGCCCCCTGAATTACCAGCGCATCAGGCTGCCAGTACAGGCAGGTTTCGGGCAGGAAAAAATGCAGCGCCGGCCAATTAAGACCCGAGAAATTGTCGCTGCTCAGCGCTTCAATCTCATTTTTAACATCATACGTGATAAAGCCGCAGCGCGGCGGCTGGTACGGCGGCCCACTGAGGTATGCGGGTAGCTCGGCCAGCGTGCGGGGGGTAGGGGGCGCCATGCGGGCCACGGCCAGCAACCGGGTAAACGTGCCGGCCGCCGACGCCTGCAAATCATTGGGCTCATAATAAGCGCAGTGCGGAAACTGCGCGGCCCACCGCAAGGCGCGGGCACGAAAATCGGCGGGCAGGTCGGCGAGCGGAATCGTTAACATAAATCTGCCTTTATAACCCGCGCAGGGCCAGTTTGGCTTTCTGGTCGGTGCTGTTTTTATACTCGTGCCGGGGGTAGGCCAGGGCCTGCTCGAAATACTGCCGCGCCGCCGCCCGCTGCCCCGCCGCCAGCGCCAGGTAGCCGAGCTGCAACGCCGCCTGCGGCGCGAAATAATAGGCCGGCTCGCCCAGCGCGGCCGAGCGGCGCAGCGTGCGCTGGTAATCGGCGCGGGCTGAGTCGAGGCGGCCCAGGCCCTGCCACACGCGGGCCCGGCGGTAGGGCGCTTCGAGGCGGTCGCGGGCGGGGGTAGCGGCCCCCAGCCGAAACTGCTGCAACACCCCGAGCGCCTGCCCATAGTAGCCCCCATCGGTGAGCAGGCGGGCGCGGGTGAGGATGGGGTTGAGCAGCTGCGCATCGTGGTAAAACCGCTGGGCATACGCATCTTCCTCAAGGGTAAGCGGGCCAGTAAGGTTGATTTGCTGGCGGTAGCGCTCGGCGGTGGCGGCCGGCGCGCCGCCCAGCCACGCGGCCAGGTAGAGCTTAAAGGCGGCGTCCTTGCGGTAATACTCGCCCCGGTAATCGCGCAAAAACTGCTCGTTTTCGGCCGTCGAGCCGGCGTAGTCGCCCCGGTACAGCAGCAGGTCGGCCACCAGGTGGTGCAGGTAAGCCAGCGGCAGGTAGGCCGGGCCGGTGGGCCGCGCGCGGCAGGCGGCCAGCGCTTCCTCGCCGTGGTGCTGGCGCTTGTTGAGGCTGATAACCAGGTAGCTAAACAGAAGATTATCGGGCTGCTCGCTGGCCAGCCGGCTGGTCAGCGCCAGGCTTTCGTCGCCCTTCTTATAGTACGCCTCCCGAATAAGGGCGAGCAAAATCTGGCTTTCCGTCTGAAAGTCGTGGGGCTGCGCGGCGGCGCGGCTCAGATTCTGCAAGCCCGCTTCCACGCTGCCGCTCAGGCCCAGCAGCCGCAAAAACCAGTGGTAGCCCTCGGGCAGCGAGCCAATACCGAACTGGCACAAGCCCAGCGTCTTGCTCACCGGCAAAAAGGCCGGGTAGCGCCGGGCCGCCGCCTGCGTCAGCAGGGCCGCCTGGCGCAGGTTCCAGGCGCCGCGCACCTCGTGGTGAAACACCAGCTGGGCCAGCGCCTGGTGCAGCCGGATTTCGACCAGCGCGTAGTCGCGCAGCGGGCCGGCCGGCCCTCGTTCCAGCGTGGCCAGGCGCGTATCCTGGGCGGCCACGGCGGCGGCGTAGCGGCGGGCATCCTGGCTGATAAGCAGCTCCGCGAAGTCGGCGCAGTCGGCCACCAGCAGCGTGCCGGGCGCGTTCGCCGGCTCGGGCGCCAGCAGCTGGCGGCACGCGGTTACTTTCAGCTTCAGCAGCTCGGCGTAGGCGCGCCGGGCACCGGGCGACAGCGTTTCAGCGGCCGCGCTTTCCGGTTGGGCCACCGCTTCCTGCGGGGGCCGGCCCCTACCCCCTCCCGGCGCGCCAAAGCTCACGCCGAAGCTGAGCGCGCCCACGACCGCGCGCAGCGTACCCCAGCGAATTCTTCTGCGCACCTCTGCGGTAACTACCAGCACGAAATCAGGAGCTATAAAAAAAGGGGTAGTCCGTTTAATAGAGTTACTATCGCTTGAAAATCAGGCATATGCAACCTAAGCTTAATTGAGTAAGCATTTGGGCTGAAATAATACAGCCACTATAAGACGCTAAAAAGTGCTCAGAAAAGGCTCAGCCGTACTGAAATAGCGGAAATGTAAAATAGGCGCAATAATCTGGAATTACTTAATTCCTGTAATGCTCTGATAACCAGCTCATAGTAACTCTAATATTAATAATGGGAAAGTCAACAACTTTGACCTGTTCCAACAGTATTATAAAACGTTCTCCCAGGAACCGGGTACCCCGCTCAAAACTACCATCTACGAGCAAAAAAGCACGTTCACTGTCGAAGTGAAGTAGGAGTTGGTAGTTATGCTTGTCACGAAGTGGGGTGCGGGGCTTGCCCCCGCCCGTTGTTAAACAAATCCAGTGCGAGATGTGCGACGACGGGCGGGGGCAAGCCCCGCACCCTACTTCTTTTTCGCAGCTTACTTCGGGAAGAGTATAACAACCCTCCTTACTACTATTACCCTGACTACGCCCCGGCCCAGGGCAGCCGCACGCGCACCTGGCCCAGGCGCTCGGCCAGTTCAGTCAGCCCCGGCCGGTGCACGCTGCCCAAATGTGTGGTGGCAAATTCCTTATGCGGCACGTAGGTGCCGGCATCCACGGCCTGCCCCACTTGCTTATACGCATCCCGAAACGGCACCCCGCTCTGAATGAGCTGATTGATATTTTCCACCGAAAAAACAGCGTCGTATTTCGGCTGGTCAATTACCCCTGGCACCACTTGTAATTCCGGCACGGCAAAGAGCAGAATATCCAGAATATTCGCAAACTGCACCATTGGCCGAAATAATAGCTCCTTCAAAATCTGGAAATCGCGGTGGTAGCCGCTGGGCAGATTATTAATGGTGAGAATAATATCGTTGGGCAGCGCTTGCAGCCGGTTGCAATGCGCCCGCACCAGCTCAAATACGTCGGGGTTTTTCTTGTGCGGCATAATGCTGGAGCCCGTCGTGAACTCCTTGGGCAACTTCACGAAACCCAAATCCTGGCTATTATACAGTACCAGGTCGTAGGCCAATTTACTGAGCGTGCCGGCCACGCCCGCGATGGCAAACGCCAGCGTTTTTTCCGTTTTGCCCCGCAGCATCTGCGCGCCCACCGCGCTGATGGCCAGGCTACTAAAACCCAGCTCGCGCGTCGTCTGCTCGCGGTCGATACCGAAGCTGCTGCCGAAGCCCGCACCCGAGCCCAGCGGGTTGTGGTCGGCCACAGCGTGCGCCGCCTCCAGCAGGCTCATATCCAGCAATAAATGTTCGGCATACGCGCCAAACCACAACCCGAAACTGCTGGGCATGGCCGCCTGGAAATGGGTGTAGCCCGGCAGCAGGTCATTTTTATACTTCTCACCCTGCCGAATTAATAAATCAGCTAATTCCAGGATTTTCGCCCCAATTTTTTCGGTATAATCCTTAATAAATAATTGAATAGCCGTCAGCACCTGGTCGTTGCGCGAGCGCGCGGTGTGAATTTTCTTGCCCGCGTCGCCAAATTTATCGGTCAGATAATATTCGATTTTAGAATGCACGTCCTCAAATTCCGCTTCAATCACGAACGTGCCATTTTCTACCTGCGCCAGCAGCTCATCCAGGCCGGTCAACAGATGAGTTTCTTCTTCTTTAGAAATCAAGCCAATGCTGGCCAGCATCTTCGCCTGCGCCTTAGAAGCCAGCATGTCGAAAGGCGCCAGGTACATATCCAGTTCCCGGTCCTGCCCTACGGTGAACTGCTCAATTTTATCGTTGACGGAGAAGCCTTTTTCCCAGATTTTCATAGCGCGAGGTTTCGCAAGGTTTTATTTTTTACTCAGGGATAAAGCAGGCCTTGCGAAACCTGTTTTCACCTTGCGGAACCTTGCGTTCAGAAATTGAAACCAGTCAGCAATTCAATATAATCCGCAATTCCACTCCGAATTTCACTCAACAAAATATACTCATCCGGCGCGTGCGAGCGAGCACTGTCACCCGGTCCCATTTTCAGGGTAGGAAACCGCATCAGTGCCTGGTCGGAGAGCGTAGGTGAGCCGTAAGTAGCTTTGCCCATCGCCACCACTTTGCGCACGATTGGATGGTTTAATGGAATTCCTGACGACTGCAAGTGCGTGGAGCGTGGCGTTATTTCGGCTTGCACGTTAGCGCGGATTATTTCCAGCGCTTCCTCATTCGAGTAGTACTCATTGGTGCGAATATCCACCACGTAGCGGCACTCGTCGGGCACCACGTTGTGCTGCGTGCCGGCCGCGATTTGCGTCACCGTTATTTTCACTGGCCCCAATAATTCCGACACTTTCGGAAACTGATAGCTGCGCAGCCAGGAAATATCATCCAGCGCTTTATAAAGGGCATTTTCGCCCTCGTTGCGGGCGGCGTGGCCGGTGCGGCCGCGCGCTACGCCATCCAGCACCAGCAGGCCTTTTTCAGCTACGGCGGCGTGCATTCCGGTAGGCTCCCCCACTATGCCGAGGTCAATTTTTCCTAACTCGGGCAGAACACTTTTAATGCCATTTGCTCCCGAAATTTCCTCCTCCGCCGTAATAGCACAAATTAAATTAAATGCCGTGGGCCGGTCGTAAAAATACCGGAACACCGCCAATAAACCCACCGCCGATGCTCCGGCATCGTTGCTGCCCAGACCAATTAATTTATCACCCTCCCTTACCGCGCCATAGGGGGGGTAGGACCACGCCACGCCCGGCTTCACGGTATCATGGTGTGAGTTAAGTAAGATAGTAGGTTTTGCCGGGTCGAACCTGTGGCTTGTTGCCCACACATTATTTCCCCGCCGCTGCGCCGGAATACCGTGCCGCGCCAAAAACGCTTCGAGAATATCAGCGGTAGCAGCTTCCTCCCGCGAAAAAGACTGCGTTCGAATTAATTGAATTAGTAATTCAATCGCCTCCTCACTCAACCGCGCAATTAATTCAGACATAGTACCGTGCGCAAATCAGACCTAATATTCAGCGCGTGGCCAATAATCACCTTTGCTACCCCCTGATTTAGCGCCGAGAAGGCATTTTCCAGTTTTGGCAGCATCCCATCGGCGATAATTTCCTGCGCCTTTAATTCAGCGTAAGTAGTTAAATTAATTTCTGAAATTACCGAATTATCGTCGGCTACATTGCGCAGCACGCCGTTTTTTTCGAAGCAATAATGTAGCGTCACTTCATTCTCAGCGGCCAGCGCTACCGCTACGGCTGAGGCAATAGTATCGGCATTGGTATTTAATAATTGCCCTTGCCCATCGTGAATAATGGGGCACAACACGGGCATAATGTCCGCTGCCAGCAGACGTTGCAGCAGCTGCTTATTGACGCTGGCCGGCGTCAAATCACCCACAAAGCCGTAGTCAATATCCTTCACCAGCCGCTTAATGCCCTGAATTACGTTGCCATCGGCGCCGCTCAGGCCCAGTGCGTTTACGCCGATACGCTGCAAGTCAGCCACAACTTGCTTGTTAGTTTTGCCGGCGTAAAACATCGTCACGATGTCGAGCGTGGCGGCGTCAGTGACGCGGCGGCCGTTGATAAGCTGAGGCTCCAGGCCCAGCTCGCGCATCATCGCGCTGGCCCCTTTGCCACCGCCGTGCACCAGGATTTTGGGGCCGGCTACCTGGGCCAGCAGCTCCAGGAATTTAGTCAGCTCCGCGGCATCATCAATAATGCTACCTCCAATCTTATAAATAGTTACTTCCTGCTTATTCATACTTTATTCATCGCCAGCCCTTCACCCAGCCGCGAAAAAAAACGCCTTTTCTATTGCGGGCAAAAGTAGGAACTTTTACCTTTGCGGCTCCATTATGGCCCCTGGTCTGCCAGTTTACTCACTAGCCCACGGCTGCTTCCCGCAATGACTCACTTGGTTCGCACCAATTTTCTGCTTTCCACCACGGCCCGCCTGGGCTCGGAGAGCCTGCGCACGCTGGTTTGCGCGTTGCTGCGACGACCCTAGCCGGCTTCAACCGCCGGCGCTGGCCTGGGAAGCCAGCTCTTACCGGGATAATCTCGTATTTAATGGCGAGAGCCCGGTCGCTTAACCGATGGATTTCGGGTTTTCTGCCGCTAACTCGCTTGTCGCGAGGGCCGGTTAACTGCGTCTCTTTCCTTAAGTTATCCTTTTAATAATCATGACAATTCGGGTTGCAACGGCAGCAGACACGCACTACGCGGACCTGCTGTGCCAGTGGTACATCGAGTCGGCCAAGCAGCGGGGCACTGGCATCGCTAAGCGCGACCCGGAATATGTGCGCGAAAAAATGCGCCAGGGAAATTCCGTCATTGCGTTCGTGGATGGCGAATTGGCGGGCTTTTGCTACATAGAAACCTTCGAGAGCGGCAAGTTCGTGGCCAATTCCGGCCTCGTGGTAAACACCGAGCTGCGCAAGCACGGCCTGGGCCGCGCCATCAAGCGTGAGATTTTCCGGCTGTCGCGCACGAAGTACCCGGAGGCCAAGATTTTCGGCATCACTACCAGCCTGGCGGTGATGAAGATTAACAGCGACCTGGGCTACAAGCCGGTAACTTTCTCGGAGCTAACGACTAGCGAAGACTTCTGGAAAGGCTGCAAGAGCTGCAAAAATTTCGGCATCCTGACCGAGAACGAGCGCAAGATGTGCCTTTGCACGGGCATGGTCTTCGACGATATTAATGCCCCCCTGCCGGCTGTAGAAACTGACGAGGATGCGCCAGCTATCCCGGCTGAAATGCAGCTGCCGGTGGTGGCAACAACGCCCGCGTAAGTAGGCTCCAAGTAAGAAAATAATCTTAAAAGTGATTTTACAGCGGAGTCCCCTTCCGTTTTGCAACTCAATGAAGAAGAAGGCAATTGTAGCGTACAGCGGCGGGCTGGATACCTCGTACTGCGTAGTGAACCTCTCGCGGGAGCATGACCTGGAAATCCACACCGTTATTGTGAATTCCGGCGGTTTTTCGCAGGAAGAATTAGTAGCTATTGAGAAGCGGGCCTACGAGCTGGGCTCGGTGAAGCACGAGGTAATTGACATTACCGAGCGATTCTACCACGACTGCCTGCGCTACCTGCTGTTTGGCAACGTGTTGAAGAACGACACGTATCCGCTGAGTGTGAGCGCCGAGCGTATGTTTCAGGCGCTGGCCATTGCCGAGTATGCCAAGCGCGAAAACGCCGAATACATCGTGCACGGCAGCACCGGCGCCGGCAACGACCAGGTGCGCTTCGACGTGGCATTTGCCGTCATCGCGCCCGATGTGGAAATAATTACGCCCATCCGCGACCAGAAGCTCTCGCGCCAGCAGGAAATCCAATATTTGCAGGACCAGGGCTTTGAGATGAGCTGGGAAAAGGCCAAGTATTCCATTAACCGGGGCATTTGGGGCACCAGCGTGGGCGGCGTGGAAACGTTGACCTCGCGCCAGGCGCTGCCCGAAAGCGCCTACCCCACCCAGCTTTCCAAAACCGAGCCGACGCAGCTGGAAATCACCTTCGAGCAGGGCGAGCCGGTGGCGCTGAACGGCCAGCGCATGGGTGCGGTGTCGCTCATTCAGCAAATCAACGACATCGCCGGGGCCTACGCCATCGGCCGCGATACGCACGTGGGCGATACCATTCTGGGTATCAAGGGCCGCGTGGGCTTTGAGGCGCCGGCGGCACTGCTGCTCATCAAGGCGCACCACTTGCTGGAAAAGCACACGCTCTCGCGCTGGCAGCAACTGCACAAGGAGCCGGTGGCTACCTGGTACGGCACGCTGCTGCACGAGGCGCAGTACCTTGACCCGGTGATGCGTGATTTTGAGGCGTTTCTGGTGTCGTCGCAGGAGCGCGTGACAGGCACGGTGTTCGTGGAGCTGCGCCCGTATTACTTTGAGCTGCTGGGCATTGAGTCGAAGTACGATATGATGCGGTCGAAGGTGGCGACCTATGGGGAGGAGAACAACGCCTGGGATTCGCGCGATGCGCGGGGGTTCATTAAGATTTTCGGGAATCAACTGAAGATTCACGCGAGCTTGGAGTAAACTGCCCCCTTGCGGCACCTCACCCCCTAGCCCCCTCTCCAAAAGAGAGGGGGGACTAGTTTCTAGCTCTAGCATTAGTTTTTGTTCTACTTTATAAACGCTTCACCTAATTAGTTTTAGCCTAAAAACTGGAGCTAGAGGCTAGTCCCCCCTCTCTTTTGGAGAGGGGGCTAGGGGGTGAGGTTTCCCGCGGAGGGCGACAACCAACATGAGCCAATCAACTATCACCGTCGGCATCGTGGGCGGCGCGGGCTACACGGCTGGCGAGTTGCTGCGCCTGCTGCTGCTGCACCCGCAGGCCAGTATCGGCGCGGTAGTCAGCTCCACGCAGGCCGGGCAGCCGGTGCATTCCGTACACGACGACCTGCTGGGCGACACTGACCTGACCTTCGCCAGCGAATTGCGCGGCGACGAGGATGTGGTTTTCCTGTGCCTGGGCCACGGCAATTCCCGCGAGTGGCTGCTGAAAACGGCCCTACCCCCCCGCACCAAAGTCATCGACCTGAGCAACGATTTCCGCCTGGCGGCCGACCGGAAAGCGGGGGGTAGGGAATTTGTCTACGGCCTGCCCGAGCTGAACCGCGAGGCCATCCGCGCCGCCGATAGCGTGGCCAACCCCGGCTGCTTTGCCACGGCCATTCAGCTGGCGCTGCTGCCGCTGGCCGGGGCCGGGCTGCTGCGCGAGGCGGTCCACGTGTCGGCCATCACGGGCAGCACGGGCGCGGGGCGCGGGCTGGCCGAAACGACCGGCTTCACCTGGCGCACCGGCAACATCTCGACCTACAAAACCTTCACGCACCAGCACTTAGGCGAGATTGGCGAAACGCTGGTGAGCTTGCAGCCGGGCTTCGGGCAGCCGGTGCGCTTCATCCCCTACCGTGGTAATTTCACGCGGGGCATCTTCGCCTCGGTTTATACTACGTGTGAACTTTCAGTACCAGAAGTACAAAATTTGTACTCCGACTACTACCACGATGCGCCATTCACGCTAGTGTCAGAGAAGGAAATTCACCTCAAGCAAGTGGTGAACACCAACAAATGCCTGCTGCACGTAGCCAAACACGACGACCAGGTACTCATCACCTCCGTCCTCGACAACCTGTTGAAAGGCGCATCGGGCCAGGCGGTGCAGAATATGAACCTTTTATTTGGCTTGGAAGAAACGACGGGCCTGGGGATAAAAGCTTCGTTTTTTTGATGCAAAGTTGATGGGGTTTTAAAAACGCACTTGTAAAAGCATTCTATTTATGAAATTCGATACCTCGCCAGAACTTTCAGATGATGCTGTAGAAGCTATGGCAATTGCTTTTGCAAAAGCCTTTATGTCTTTACCGCGTCGGGCAAAAGTTTGTTTCGCTGAGATAGTAGAAGAACGCAACGGGTTGGATAGCAAAACCAAAGCTGAGCGCTTAGAGGCATTTAAGGAACGTCGGCGCGAAAACCAGAAAGAGCATCAGCAAGCGACACAGGAAACATCAGACACTGAGAAGTCGCAAAAACTCGCAGAAAATTATACCAAGCAGACCGCAAGGCTGACCAAAAGGACCGTAAAGCAGCCAATAACAAGCAGTCTAAAACCCAAGTACTTGCCTCTCTGAGTTCCGGTATTACTACTGCCGAAGCAATGCATATAAGATTTCGCAATCTCAATTTACAGGCTTTAAATCCTGAACAGGCTCAAGAAGATAAAGCTACCCAAGAGCCAACCAAACCTTATAAAGCAACATCTAAATTAATTTCTTCGGGAGCGCGTTTTTGTGAATTGTGCGGCAAATATCATCAAGGTAATACGTGCTATTAATTAGAGCTTTACACAGATTATAAAGAAACCAACCGATACCAAAAAATGAACCTCTTCAACGTTTATCCGCTGGTTGACATCACGCCGGTGCGGGCGCTGGGCGCGACGCTATGGGACGATAAGGGCCAGGAATACCTGGATTTTTACGGCGGCCACGCCGTAATTTCCATCGGCCACAGTCACCCGCACTACGTGCGGCGCCTCACCGAGCAGCTGCAAAACATCGGCTTCTACTCCAACTCGGTGCAGATTCCGATTCAGCGCGAATTGGCGGCAAAGCTGGGCGAGTTGTCGGGCTACCCCGACTACACGCTGTTCTTGTGCAACTCGGGGGCCGAGGCCAACGAGAACGCGCTGAAGCTGGCTTCCTTCCACACCGGTAAGAAGCGGGTTATCGCGTTTAAGGGCGGTTTTCACGGCCGCACGTCGGGGGCAGTGGCGGCGACCGATAACCCTAAAATCGTGGCACCATTTAACGCGGGCCATGTGGTTTCCTTCCTGGAGTACGACCTGCCAGCAGTGGTAGAAGTGCTGCGCGGCGGCGACGTGTGCGCCGTCATCGTGGAGCCCATTCAGGGGGTAGGCGGCATCATCCGCCCGCCCGATGAGCTTCTGGTGGGCCTTTCGCTGGTGTGCGGGGCGCACGGCGCGCTGCTCATCGCCGACGAGGTGCAGTGCGGCTACGGCCGCAGCGGCCGGTTTTTCGCCCACCAGTGGGCCGGCATCCGCCCCGACATCATCTCGGTAGCCAAGGGCATGGGCAACGGCTTCCCCATCGGCGGCATCCTCATCGCGCCCACACTCCAGGCTTCCTACGGGCTGCTGGGCACCACCTTCGGCGGCAACCACCTGGCCTGCGCCGCCGCCCTGGCCGTGCTCGAAGTCATGGAGCAAGAGCACCTCCTGGCCCACGCCCGCGAGCTAGGCGACTACCTCCGCGCCGAGTTGCTGGCCCACGCCGGGGCCGTCGAAATCCGCGGCCGCGGGTTGATGCTGGGCATCAAGTACGACTTCCCCGTCAAGGAAATCCGCGACAAGCTGCTCACGGAGTATCACATTTTCGTGGGCAACGCCTCGGACCCCACGGTGCTGCGGCTGCTGCCGCCGCTGAATATTACTAAGGAGGAGGTGGATAGGTTTTTGGCGGCGCTGTATGAGGTGGTTTCTGTGTCCGCCTAACGGTGCGCCTCACCCCCTAGCCCCCTCTCCGAAAAGGAGAGGGGGGACTAGTTTCTAGTTTTAGTCTTCGTTTTTTAGCTTTAGCTTTTTGTGTTCGTGCCGCCGTGGCTTCCCCTCTCCTTTTCGGAGAGGGGGCCGGGGGGTGAGGCGCACCGTCAGAACGATATGGACCCCGCCGACTCCTACCTGCCGCAAGACAAAATCTTCACGGCTGATAAAAAGCAGTATGCCAGGTTAGAGTTGAAAGAACGCGCCCGAGGGATGCGCCACGAACCTACCCCGGCCGAAACAAAATTGTGGCAGCATCTGCGCGGCAACCAGCTCGGCGCAAAATTCCGCCGCCAGCACAGCATCGACCGCTACATCGTGGATTTCGTGTGCATTGAGCACAAGCTGATTATAGAATTAGACGGAGCCGGCCACCTTGAACCCGACCAAGCCGACTATGACAACGGCCGCACCGCCTACCTGAACGAACTAGGCTACCGCGTCCTCCGCTTCTCCAACGAGCAAGCCCTCAATCTACCACGCCGCGTACTAGCCACCATCAAAGCCAACTTATAAAACGCAACGCCCGCGCCACTTCGGCTCCCCCTCTCCTTTTCGGAGAGGGGGCCGGGGGGTGAGGCGCACCGCCAGCACAAAATGAACCAACCAGTAAAACTTATCCTAGCCGACGGCACCGAGCTGGAAGGCAAGTCGTTCGGGGCCTACGCGGCGTCGTCGGGCGAGGTCGTGTTCAGCACGGCCATGACGGGCTACCCCGAAAACCTGACCGACCCCTCCTTCCGGGGCCAGATTCTGGTGCTCACCTACCCCATGGTGGGCAACTACGGCGTGCCGATGGAGCAGATTGAGCAGGATATTTCGAGTGCCCTCGAATCGAGCCAAGTGCACATTGCGGGCCTCGTTGTCTCGTATTATTCGGAGGAATACAACCACTGGAACGCCTCACAAAGCCTGAGCGAGTGGCTGGCCGCGCACGATATTCCGGGCATCTACGACGTGGATACCCGGATGCTAACCAAGAAATTGCGCGAACAAGGCGCGATGCTGGGCAAAATCATCACGCCCGACCACGACATTCCGCTGCACGACCCCAACGAGGACAACCTCGTGGCCCAGGTGAGCGTGGACGGCGTGAAGCATTACGGCAGCGGCAAACACAAAATCGTGCTGGTCGATTGCGGCGTGAAAAACAACATCATTCGCTGCCTGCTGGAGCGCGACGTGGCGCTAACCCGCGTGCCCTGGGACTACGATTTCAACCAGCTCGACTACGACGGCCTGTTCCTGAGCAACGGCCCCGGCGACCCCACGATGTGCGAGAAAACCATCGGCCACCTGCGCACCGCGCTGGCCGGCGATAAGCCCATTTTCGGCATCTGCCTGGGCATTCAGCTCATGGGCCTGGCCTGCGGGACCCGCACCTACAAGTTGAAATACGGCCACCGCAGCCACAACCAGCCCGTGCGCCAACTAGGCACCAACAAGTGCTACGTCACCTCGCAAAACCACGGTTTCGCGGTGGATATGAAGAACTTGCCCGCCGACTGGGAAGGCCTCTTCGAGAACTTGAACGACGGCACCTGCGAAGGTATTCGCCACAAAACCAAGCCGTTCTTCGCGGTGCAGTTTCACCCCGAAGCCGCCGGCGGCCCGGTGGATACCGAGTATTTATTTGACGACTTTTTGGGGGCGGTGGAGAAGTATAAGACTACTCAGCCAAAGTAAAAGAACGTCATGCTGAGCTTGTCGAAGCATCTCTATCGCATTATTGAAAAGCCTTATGACAGCGGACGAGAATCCTGCAATTGACCGAATAATCAATGCGGAGATTGTTCAGCAATATTTTGGTTACTGGCCAAATTTTCATGATGCTGAAATTACTAAGGTAACTTTTGAATCTCATTCAACTGGACGCTACTCCGTAACCTTGGTAATCGCTGCTTTTGAAACAACAAATGAGGTTACTAAGCAAGGTTACTATAAGCAAATAAAAAACTGCAATCTTGAGATTCAATTTATCGGCATCGAGGGAATAAAGTTTAAAGGCTTTGACCATCAAAACGTCATCTTTGATTTAGCATTTGAAGAAAAAGACGATTGCATTAAATGCTCCTTGGACTCATCCAATGGATTAGAATCTTTTGTAGTAGTTGCTGAAGAAGCCTTCGTCCTCAGCTTGGTACCAACTGAACCAGTTCCTGATGAGCCGTTTATTGATATAAATTTGGTTGATATGCTGGATGCCAAAAACATATTTATTGCAAGCGAACACCTGTTACGCAATTTCGATTGGTCAGAATGGATTTATGTCGGGCTGAATCACGAGCAAGCTGACGAATACAAAACAAATAAGGTGGCAGAATATGCCAACAGCCTTTTTGATGAGGCAGAAGTTTATCTTGTGATAGGTCGTCATGACTCACATTTAACAACCCTGAGCGAAGCACTAGGTCAGGTAGGTACGCTTCTAAAAAGTATGGACGTGCTTATTTGCAGCAAAGAGTTCTCCAAGGCCATGCGCTTTAGAATGGTTGGTGTAATGTCTTACGGACAGAAACGCAATTAATTTTTACATCCGCTTCCTTCTCACACAGAAGGTTTTAAGCACGCAATGAAAGACATCAAGAAAGTACTGGTTCTCGGCTCCGGCGCGTTGAAAATCGGCGAGGCCGGCGAATTTGATTATTCCGGTTCGCAGGCGCTGAAGGCGCTGAAGGAGGAAGGCATCCGCACCATTTTGATTAACCCCAATATTGCCACTGTGCAAACGTCGGATAATATTGCCGACGACGTGTATTTTCTGCCCGTCACGCCGTATTTCGTTGAGGAGGTAATTAAGAAGGAAAAACCCGACGGCATTTTGGTGGCCTTCGGGGGGCAAACGGCGCTGAACTGCGCGGTGCAGCTCTACCGGAATACTGTTTTCGAGAAGTACAATCTGCGTGTGCTCGGCACGCCGGTGCAGTCGATTATTGACACCGAGGACCGGGATATTTTCATTGACAAGCTCAACGAAATCGACGTAAAAACCGCCCGCAGCCGCGCCGTGACTACTATGGGCGATGCGCTGGCGGCGGGCCTGGAAATTGGCTTTCCGCTGATTATTCGGGCGGCGTTTGCGCTGGGTGGGCTGGGCAGCGGCTTTGCCAACAACGAGGCCGAATTGCGGGCGCTGGCCGAGCGGGCCTTTGCGACTTCCGACCAGATTCTGGTGGAAGAATCGCTGAAGGGCTGGAAGGAAGTGGAGTACGAAGTAGTGCGCGACTGCTACGATAACTGCATCACGGTCTGCAATATGGAGAATTTCGACCCCATCGGAATTCACACCGGCGAGAGCATCGTGGTGGCCCCGTCGCAGACACTCAGCAACCGCGAATACCACAAGCTGCGCCAGATTGGCATCAAGACCATCCGGCACCTGGGCATCGTGGGCGAGTGCAACATTCAGTACGCGCTCGACCCGGTTTCGGAAGATTACCGCGTGATTGAGGTGAACGCGCGCCTCTCGCGCTCGTCGGCGCTGGCCTCGAAGGCCACGGGCTACCCCCTCGCGTTTGTGGCGGCCAAGCTGGCGCTGGGTTACGGGCTGTTTGAGGTGAAGAACAGCGTGACGCAGACGACTTCCGCACTTTTTGAGCCGGCGCTCGACTACGTGGTGGTGAAATTGCCGCGCTGGGACCTGGGCAAATTTGACGGCGTAACCCGGCAGATTGGCAGCAGCATGAAGAGCGTGGGCGAGGTGATGGCCATCGGCCGCTCGTTTGAGGAAGCCATTCAGAAGGGCCTGCGGATGCTGGACACCGGCCGCCGCGGCTTCGTGGCCAACCGCCCCGAGGCCGCCGTGACCCACGCCGAGGTAGACAAGCTGCTGAGCGACCCAAACGAGGAGCGTATTTTCGCTATCAATCAGGCGTTTGAGCTGGGCTACTCGGTGCAGCAAATCCACGATTTGACCAAAATCGACCTGTGGTTTTTGCAGCGCCTCAGCACCATTTTCGAGCTGGGCCAGCGGCTCCTACCCTTCGGCGACGGTACCACGCCCGACAAGGCGCTGCTCACCGAAGCCAAGAAGCTGGGCTTCTCGGATATGCAGCTGGCCGCCAAGTTCTACGGCGAGAACGACCTGCGCAACAGCGAATTACGGGTGCGCACGCTGCGCAAGTCGCTGGGCATCGTGCCGGTGGTGAAGCAGATAGATACGCTGGCCGCTGAGTTTCCGGCCAAAACTAACTACCTGTACCTCACCTACCACGGCACCGAAAACGACCTGGAGCCGGAAACCGAAAAAGCGGTGGCCGTGCTGGGCTCGGGCGTGTACCGCATCGGCAGCAGCGTGGAGTTTGACTGGTGCGGCGTGAACGCCATCCAGACCGCCGCCGCCGAGGGCTACAAAACCATCGTTATCAACTACAACCCCGAAACCGTGAGCACCGACTACGACGTGAGCGACCGGCTGTACTTTGAGGAATTGTCGTTTGAGCGGGTGATGGATATTCTGGATTTTGAGCAGCCGGGCGGGGTTATTCTCTCCACCGGCGGCCAGATTCCCAATAACTTAGCTATGCGCCTGCACCAGGAAAACGTGCCGGTGCTGGGCACTTCGCCCGAACGCATCGACGAGGCCGAAAACCGCCACAAGTTCTCGTCGATTATGGACGAGCTGGGCATTGCGCAGCCGCGCTGGAGCGAGCTTTCGACGCTGGAAGGCGTGTTTGAGTTCGTGGGCAAGGTGGGCTTCCCGGTGCTCATCCGGCCGAGCTACGTGCTGTCGGGCGCGGCCATGAACGTGGTTTCCAACAAGGACGAGCTGGAAAACTTCCTGAAAGTGGCCAAGGAAGTGAGCACCGAATACCCGGTGGTGGTGTCGGAGTTTATTGAGGAGGCCAAGGAAATTGAGCTGGACGCGGTGGCCGACCACGGCGAAATCGTGAGCTACGCCATCTCGGAGCACGTCGAGTTTGCGGGCGTGCACTCGGGCGACGCTACCATGTACTACCCCCCCCAAAAGGTGTATGTGGAGACGGTACGCCGCCTCAAGGCCATTGCCGAAAAAATCGCTAAGCGCTACGAAATCAGCGGGCCGTTCAACATCCAGTTTCTGGGCAAAAACAACGACCTGAAGGTAATTGAGTGCAACATCCGCGCCTCGCGCAGCTTCCCGTTCGTGTCGAAGGTATCGGGCAACAACCTGATTACCAAGGCCACCAAAATCCTGCTGGGCGTGCCCGTGGAGCGCGACGCCAGTGAGCTGGTGTACGATGCTAAGTTCGTGGGTGTCAAGGCCTCGCAGTTCTCGTTTACCCGCCTGGCCGGCGCCGACCCGGTACTGACCGTGGATATGTCCTCGACCGGCGAGGTTGGCTGCCTGGGCGACACCGCCGCCGAGGCGCTGCTCAAGTCAATGCTGTCGGTGGGCTACCGCATCCCCCAAAAATCGGTGTTGATTTCGGGCGGCCCCATCGCCTCAAAAGTGACGCTGCTACCCGTGGCCCAGCTGCTGGCCAAGCGCGGCTTCACGCTCTACGCCACCGAGGGCACGCATAAGTTCTTCACCGATAACGGCCTGGCCGCTACCCTCCTCCACTGGCCCGATAGCCAGCAGCAACCCAACGTGCTGGACTACCTGCGGGCGAAGAAAATCGAAATGGTCATCAACATCCCCAAAAACCTGACGAAAGGCGAGCTGGATAATGACTATAAAATCCGCCGCACGGCCGTCGATTTTAATATCCCGCTGCTGACTAATGCCCGGCTGGCGAGCGCGTTTATTAATGCGTTCTGCGAGCTGGAAATGAAGGATTTGAAGATTAAGAGCTGGAACGAGTATAAGGCGGGGTAGCCGGCAGAATGGTACAGCCAGCTTCAAACTTTTCAGCAAAGTTTTCCGTTATTTGCAAAGTAAAAGCAAGCCCATGACAAACATTCGGAAACAGTATCGCACTGACGCTTTGATTCCTAAAACCGGTTTTTGGTTTGGCTTTCTGAGTGTCTTCAATCTTTTCGGTGGCTACCAGCCATCGACTTACGGACATTTGTCCGATGCTGAGTTGGATGCTCGTGCAGCGAGAGCTGACTGGGGAGCAGTAGCTACAGATGCACACGTAGCTATGCGTTCAACCAGCGGGCAGACGAAAAAGTACGCTGAATTGCAGCTTAGCTTCAAGTTTTAATGCCAAAGTCTGAGCGCCCTCGCAAAGCCCGACGGGAGGAAGAGCGCCGTGATGCAGTAACTGTTCGGCAGACTCCTATCGAACCACCTGCTCAACTTCGTGATTTTTTAGGAACGCTGCCGCCGAAAGAACGTCATCAAGTCGTGGCGTATTTTGAGCACCGTACTACAACAATCAGTAGCCAAGGTGGAATGCCGCTACCTGAAGTTCTGGCGCAATACCAATCCATTTGGCCAGAGGCTATAGAGTTCTTCAAGAGTGAGATGCAACTTCAGTCTCAACACCGACGCAGTGTTGAGGCTGAAGTCATTCCTGGCCAAGTGGTTATTGCTAAACGAGGACAAATAATTGCGGCTACGTTAGCTCTAGCTGTACTGGCGATTGGGGTATACCTTATCGAAAGAGGTTTTACCACAGCAGGTATAACAGCATTTGGCTTACTGGGCGCAGGCTTCGTAACTCAATTTTTGAAGGATACTTTCGTCAAACGCAAAGACCAATCGACAGAGTAATGCTCCGTTGCTTGGTCTTTGCGTTTTCCGCCTCACTATACGGCTACCCCTGAAAAGGTGAAGCCCCCGGTGCGGAAACACCGAGGGCTTCGAGAAGCAGGTGGAATGCACACCTAACTTCTTGACGCAAATGAGAAGAAAACGTACGGCGAAAATCCGGCCTTCGTAAACCCATACCGCCAGCGCCTGAAAAAGGTTTCTGGTGGTGGCTGATGCTGGAAGCGGCCAAAGTAGCGTTAGCTGCGGCGGCCCGGCACTGGATAGGCTAGCGGGTGGCAAGGGGCGGAGTCGAGAGGCTTGGCCCCTTGTTTTTTAGGGACTTACGCCCGCCGCTGCAAAGGGCGCAAATCCAGCGCAAAGCCGGGTAGGGCGGGGCCGGCACTCAGCGACTGGTCGAAGCCGCTGATTTCTTCGGGTTCCTGGCCGGGGCGGTAGATGGTGGCGGTTTCGGTGCTGGGGTCGAGGAGGAAGCCGACTTGCACGCCGTTGGCCAGGTAGCTTTCCATTTTGCGGCGCAGGGGGGCCAGGCCGTCGGAGGGCGAGCGCACCTCTACTACCAGGGTCGGGCACACCGGCGGAAAGCGCAGGCGCTGGGCTTCGGACAAGGCATCGTAGGCGGCACGGGGTACCCACGAGGCATCGGGCGAGCGCACGGAGCCATCGGGCAGGGTGAAACCGGCCGACGACTCGAAGACGTAGCCGAGCTGGTGCTGCCGGTTCCAGAGCGTCAACTGAAACGTTACTTCGTTGGATTTGCGGCTTGATTCGGCTCCGGCGGGGGGCATGGCAATGATTTCGTGGTCGGCGGTGCGCTCCAGGCGCAGGGTAGGGTTGTGCTGGCAGAGGCCGAAAAACTCTTCGTCTGTCAGCCGGGCCAGTTGGGGACCTTGCAGCACCAGCATATTATCGATGTCGGCGAATGTCATGGCGCGGGAATGGGTGAGCGGTTCAATCAAATATACGGCCGGGTGCCGGGAAGGCAGCTTACCTTCGCGGCCTTATTATCCCAGCGTTCTGGGCGAATTCTCTTGCCCTGGCGCGTCACTTCGCGGACTCGCAGCGTCCGCGCTACAACCATGAAAAACTTCCTCTCCTTCGCCGATGCGGGCGACTACCAGGCGCTCCTCAACCAGGCCCTGGAAATCAAACAAAATCCCTTCGGCTACCAGCACGTGGGTAAGAATAAAACCGTGGGGCTGATATTTTTCAACCCTAGCCTGCGCACCCGGCTCAGCAGTCTGAAGGCAGCGTATAACCTGGGCGCGCAAGCCTGGGTACTGAACGCCGGGGCCGACTCGTGGACGCTGGAAATGGCCGACGGCGCCGTGATGAACGGCTCGACGCAGGAGCATATCAAGGATGCTATCGGGGTGATGAGCCAGTATTGCGACGTGCTGGGCGTGCGCACGTTTCCGACGCTCAAGAACAAGGAGGCCGACTACAGCGAGGAGGTAATGAGCAAGATTCTGCACTACGCCACGGTGCCGGTTATCAGCCTGGAAAGCGCCACGCTGCACCCCTTGCAGTCGTTTGCCGACCTCATTACGGTGGCGGAAACGAAGCAGAAGGAGCGCGTGAAAGTGGTACTCACCTGGGCGCCGCACGTGCGCGCGCTGCCGCAATGCGTGCCCAACTCGTTCTGCGACTGGTTTTCAGAAATCGACTGGGTAGATTTCGTCATTGCTCACCCCGAGGGCTACGAGCTGGACCCAAAATTCACGAAAGGCGCCCGCATTGAGTACGACCAGAAAAAAGCCCTCGCAGGCGCCGACTACGTGCAGGCCAAAAACTGGAGCAGCTACCGCGACTACGGCCAGGTGCTCGGCAACGACCCGAGCTGGATGCTCACGCCCGAGCACATGGCCCTGACCGACAACGCCAACTTTCTGCATTGCCTGCCCGTGCGCCGCAACGTGGAAGTATCGGATGCCGTGCTCGACGCGCCGGGCTCGCTGATTATTCAGGAGGCCGGCAACCGCACGTTTTCGATGCAAACGGTGCTGCACGAGTTGTTGAAGTAGGTTTGTAGAACGGAGTGGCACTCCGTTTTTGTCAAGACGATGCTTAACCAGGAACGGAGTGCCACTCCGTTCTACTCTTGCTTTGGACCCAACCATCACCATCCGCCCCATCGCGCCCGGCGACAATGCTGCCCTGGCCCGCGCCGTGCGCGATACCCTGGCCGAATTTGGCGCCGCCAAGCCCGGCACGGCCTATTATGACGAAGCCACCGACCACCTCTATGAGTTGTTCAGCCAAACGCCCCGCAGCGCCTACTTCGCGGCCGAAGTGAATGGCGAGGTATTAGGCGGCGGCGGCATCTTCCCTACCCAGGGCCTACCTGCCGATACCGTGGAGCTGGTGAAACTCTACCTGCGGCCGGCGGCCCGTGGGCGGGGGGTAGGCAAGGCCCTCATCGACCACTGCCTGCAAGCGGCCCGCGCCGACGGCTACGCCCGCGTGTACCTCGAAACTACGCAGGAGCTGACCCAGGCTATCCCGCTGTACGAGCGACTAGGATTTACCTATCTCAAAGAAGCACTAGGTAATAGCGGCCACTTCGGCTGTCAGATTTGGATGGCAAAGGCGGTGTAGCTTTTACCAATCAGGCTTGAAAACCCGCCTGTGATGCTCATCTGGCGGCCGCTTGCGAAGCATCCTATCACGTTGGAGCGACTTGT
>JAABUN010002246.1_pt1 | contig 35520 bp, 36 predicted proteins | sample 5559311 | NCBI WGS metagenome assembly JAABUN01 (sample SAMN10711877, study PRJNA513370) | rock metagenome | isolation source: Antarctica rocks | place: Antarctica: Victoria Land, Siegfried Peak sud | reverse complement strand
TGCCACGATTACATACACATGGGCAAAAGGCACAGCCTAATTGAATCGGGAGCCGTGTAAGGCGAAAGTTTTATGCACGGATCTAAGAGAGAGGGGCGCGGGATAATACCCGCCCTCGACTCTACCAATAGGTGATCGCCCGTTTTCTATATTTCTGGTTTAATGTCGCGGAGCATTAACTCCTCCAGCGCTTGTCTTGGTGTAACTTTACCTGTCAGCAACCGATGTACTTGGGTTGTAATGGGAATAGAAATATTGTTTTGCTGGGCGCGTTGCATTAAAACTTTTGCCGTATTTACTCCTTCGGCAGTTCCTTCTAAATTAGCTAAAGTTGCTTTCATTGTTTTACCTTGAGCTAAAGAGTAGCCTACTTGATAGTTGCGACTTAAAGGACTATTGCAAGTAGCGAGTAAGTCTCCCAAGCCTGATAAACCGTAAAATGTCTCGGTTTTTGCTCCCCAACTATTACCAATTCGCACAATTTCTGTAAGTCCGCGTGTCAGTAGCGCCGCTTTAGCATTTGTTCCTAGTTGCAGGCCATCGCAAGCCCCCGCCGCGATCGCCATTACATTTTTTAGTATGCCTCCAAGTTCCACTCCTAGGGGATCAAAATTTGTATAAACGCGGAAGCGCAAGGAAGAAAAAGCTGCTTGGACTATTTCCGCCGCGCCGATATCATTACTAGCTACAACCGTTGCGGCGGGTAAGTTTTGCTCAATTTCTTTAGATAAATTTGGCCCACACAACACAACTACAGGATGGGTAGGAAAAGATGAGCGCCAAATTTGCGCCGGGGTTAAAGTTGTAAAGGGTTCTAAACCTTTAGTTGCGGTAACAAAAATTGCTCTTGGGTAAATAGACAAAGATTGAATCTCAGTAGCTACGCTTCTTACTCCTTTCATCGATACCGCCGATAAAACTATCTCAGCCCCCTCTAGCGCCGCCTCTAAGCTCATTGCACCGCTACGCGACCATAAATGTACGTTGTGACCGTTGGCGGCGGCTAGTTTGGCTAAAATTGTTCCCCAAGCCCCCGCACCCAAAATAGTTATTTTTGTTTCGCGCACAGCTATTTACGCGGGTAACGTTGCATCAATTCTCTAACTTTTTCGGCGTGATAAGAGCTACGAGTTAAGGGAGAAGATACTACTTGCAAGAAACCAACCGATTCGCCAAAAATCCGCCAAGCATCAAATTGTTCTGGGGTGACAAAGCTTTGAACTTGCAAATGTTTTTGGCTTGGTTGCAAGTATTGCCCTAAAGTCAGAATATCGCAATCTACCGAGCGCAAATCGAGCATTACTTGCCGAATTTCCTCATCTGTTTCGCCTAAACCCACCATTAAGCCAGACTTAGTATAAACTCCCGGTGCAATTGCGCGCGATCGCTTAATTAATTCTAAAGTGCGATCGTAATCTCCTTGAGGACGAGTGCGACGATATAAACGGGGTACGGTTTCTGTATTGTGATTTAATACTTCTGGCGCAGCTTGCAAAATTGTTTCTAAAGCTTGCCAATTTCCGCACAAGTCGGGAATCAATACTTCAATTGTTGTTTGCGGTGAAGTGGCGCGAATTGCCTCAATACAGCCTACAAATTGACTTGCGCCACCGTCTAGTAAGTCGTCACGATTTACCGAAGTAATGACTACATGATTTAATTTTAGTCTTTGTACTGCTTGCGCCAGTCTATCAGGTTCGCTTTTATCTAAGGGTTGAGGCTTTTTCTCAAAATCGATGTCGCAATAAGGACACGCTCTGGTACAAGCTGGGCCCATAATTAAAAATGTCGCTGTACCTGCGTTAAAGCATTCGCCAATATTTGGACAAGAAGCTTCTTCACACACAGTATTTAGGCTTAAATCCCGGAGAATTTCTTTAACGTTCCCGACGCGCTCCCACTGAGGCGCTTTTACCCTTAACCACTCTGGTTTGATCACAATTAGTTTTTAATATAGGTGTTAATCAGCATCGATCTTAACAGGCAAGTTGTCCTGGAATGCGAAGCCCTGCGTGCGCGCTTGTGCTATCGCACTTTATCAATTATTTGTCTTGGAATTTAGCCAAAGTTTCATCACACCAATTTATTAATGCCTTAGTGACGTGCAATTTATAGCTTGCAGTTATCAACCAGTAAGGAAAATTAGGGTCGTCTGTTTCTTTTCCTAGCATTTCTTGTTCAATAGCTTGATACTTTTGTAGTAATTGCTGTTGCCGTTCTCGAAATTGCTCTACGTGACGAATATTATCGGCGACGGCAACCTGCTCTCCAAAAAACAGCTTCAACAAAATCTCGATTCTTTCTACTTGGGGTTCTGCAGGTTCAACTAACCAGCTTTGCAACTCTTGTTGTCCCTTGTCTGTCAGTTTATAAACGTGGCGATCTGGCTTACCCAATTGCTCCTCAACGGCTTGCGTTGCAAGTCCTTGGGCTAACAGTTTTTTCAAAATAGGATAAATCTGTCCGTAGCTTTCGTTCCAAAAGTTGCTCGTACTGCGTTCAATTTTCTTCTTGATGTCGTAACCCGACATCGGGCTTATAGCTAATAAACCCATAACGGCATACTTGCTTTTGTTTTCTCTTGACATATAGTATTTAGATATATCTTTTAGATATAGGTATAAATGGATCGCAGTGGAGCCTTAAAAATGGCAGTTAAAGACACTATTGCTGGATTTACACCCTATCATCACGAACGATCGCAACTTAACGCCGCTTAGTCGCATTAGTCCTAAGAGGCAAGTCTTAGCTCATCTTTAGCCTAATTTGTTGACGAAAAGCAATATTGATAACCTAAAGGAGTAGTATGCAAGCATTTGTAACTGGCACTACCGGACTACTTGGCAATAACTTAGTGAAATTATTAGTCGAACAAGGCTACAAAGTCAAAGCTTTAATACGCTCAAAAACAAAAGCAGCCAAGCTTTTTGGCGATTTGGATGTATCGCTAGTCGAAGGCGATATGCTCAATGTTGAAAGCTTCGCTCCAGAACTAGCTACTTGCGATGTACTATTCCATGCTGCTGCTTATTTCCGGGAATATTATCAACCGGGAAACCACTGGCAGATGTTAGAAGATATTAATGTCAAAGGCACGATTAGATTGCTCAGTGAAGCTGAAAAGCAAGGAGTTAAAAAAGTAATTTATATCAGTTCCACTGGTCCTGTAGGCATGAAAGCCGCTAATATTCCAGGTGACGAAGCAACGCCAAACGATCCTGAAGCCGTAAAAAATTTGTATTTCAAAAGTAAAGTTGTGGCAGAGGCGGCGATAAAAGACTTCTTACAACAGCACTCGCTGCCAGTGATTTTAATTTTACCAGGATGGATGTTTGGACCAAAAGATGCTGCACCAACTGGTAGCGGTCAATTGGTGTTAGATTACCTAGCGCGAAAAATACCTGGCATATTAGACGGGGGAACTTGCATGGTAGATGCCCGTGATGTCGCCCAAGCAGCAATTAATGCTGTAGAAAAAGGGAAAAGTGGCGATCGCTATATTGTTGCTGGACAATATTGGAGTCTGGAAAATCTGTTTAAAACTCTAGAAAAAGTTACTGGTATCCCTTGTCCCCAACGTCGTTTTCCTTACAATATGACTTTGATATATGCCTGGGTTGCAGATATCTATGCGCATTTGATGGAGACAAAATCAGTCCTTCCCCTTGAAGGTATTCGTACCATGCACCTAAAAAGGCAAGTAACTTCTGCTAAAGCGATTTCTCAATTGGGAGCTACTTTTCGCCCTTTAGAGCAAACCTTACAGGATGTGGTTGATTGGTATCATCAAAATCCCATCAAGCCCTAATTTTGCCCAAATTCCCTAGAGATAAATTGCAGGTACTTGCACCGATCGCACGGTGGAGAGGAAAATAGAAAAGGGTTTGCACTAGGAGAAGCGCTTACGTGAGTCAGGAATTTGATTACGATCTAGTTATTATTGGCGCTGGAGTAGGCGGACATGGCGCGGCTTTGCACGCTGTTAGTTGCGGCTTGAAAACGGCAATTATTGAAGAAGCGGATATGGGCGGTACTTGTGTAAATAGAGGCTGCATTCCTTCTAAAGCCTTGCTTGCAGCTTCTGGTAGAGTTAGAGAATTACGCAACGCTCACCACCTTAAGTCTTTGGGTATTCAAGTAAGTGGGGTAGAATTTGACCGTAGCGCGATCGCAAATCATGCCAATAATCTTGTTGCTAAAATTCAAGGAGATTTAACTAATAGCCTCAAACGCCTTAGTGTAGAGATAATTCGCGGTAGAGGTCAGTTAGCTGGAACGCAAAAAGTAGCGATCGCTACGGGCGATGGAGAAAAAACTATAACTGCTAAAGATATTATCCTTTCCCCCGGTTCGATTCCTTTTGTCCCGCCAGGAATTGAAATTGATGGCAAAACTGTTTTTACTAGCGACCAAGGCGTAAAGTTGGAATCCTTACCCGATTGGGTAGCAATTATTGGTAGCGGTTACATCGGCTTAGAATTTTCTGATATTTATTCAGCTTTGGGTTGCGAAGTTACTATGATTGAGGCTCTAGATCAGCTAATGCCTGGTTTTGACCGCGATATTGCTAAACTAGCGGAAAGAATTTTAATTACTCCCCGCGATATTGAAACTCATGTTGGTGTAATGGCAAAAAAAGTTACTCCCGGAACCCCGGTAGTAATAGAGTTAGCGGATTTTAAAACCAAAGAAGTTATCGATACAATTGAAGTTGATGCTTGTTTAGTAGCTACTGGGCGCATCCCTGCAACTCAAAACCTTGGTTTAGAGACAATCGGGGTAGAATTAGAGCAACGGGGCTTTATCCCCGTAAATGATGGTATGGCGGTGCTATCGGCGGGGGAAGTTGTACCGCATTTGTGGGCGATTGGCGATGCTAACGGTAAAATGATGCTGGCTCATGCAGCATCAGGTCAAGGCATTGTTGCTGTAGATAATATTTGCGGTAAAGAGCGGATAGTTGATTATCATAGCGTTCCTGCTGCCGCCTTTACCCACCCAGAAATTAGCTATGTAGGAATGACTGAAACCGCCGCTAAAGAATTGGGAAGCAAAGAAGGTTTTGAAGTGGGTGCAGTGAAAAGTTATTACAAAGGTAACTCTAAAGCGATCGCCGAAGGAGAAGCCGACGGGATGGCAAAGCTAATTTTTCGTAAAGATACTGGGGAAGTTTTAGGCGTACATATTATAGGGTTACACGCCTCAGATTTAATACATGAAGCCTCGGCTGCGATCGCCAATCGGCAGACTGTACACTCTTTAGCGCACCTGGTACACGCTCATCCTACTCTATCGGAGGTATTGGACGAAGCTTACAAACGGGCGATCGCATCTTAGTAAATTTATTTTTTTTGACACAATGCAAATCCGCCGCCGTCCCCCCAACCGTACTATTGCTCTTGAGAGTATGCGCTATCAGGTCGTTGTACCGGGCGCTGAACCCAACAATATTTTAGAAGAAATTGTTTGGCATAAAGAAGACGAAGTTAATCGGCTAAGAGAAAAATTACCTTTAGCCGACTTGCAACAGCAAGCACTTTTAGCCCCCCCATCGCGGGATTTTGTTGGTGCTTTGCGTCAAGCTAAAACTCAGCCAGCCTTAATTGCTGAAGTCAAAAAAGCGTCGCCAAGTAAAGGCGTAATTAGAGCCGATTTTGACCCCGTAGAAATTGCCAAATCCTATCAAAAGGGTGGTGCAGCTTGCCTTTCTGTGCTTACGGATCAAAAGTTTTTTCAAGGCAGTTTTAGCTACTTAGCTCAAATTCGCGCGGTGGTAGACTTGCCTTTGTTATGCAAAGATTTTATCTTGTATCCTTACCAAATGTATCTAGCCCGTGTCCGAGGTGCAGATGCGGTACTGCTAATTGCAGCAATTTTAACCGACCAAGACTTGCAATACTTTATAAAAATTGCCAAAGCTTTAAAGATGGCGGCTTTAATTGAAGTGCATACAGTAGACGAACTTGATCGCGTTTTAGCCATAGATGGAGTTACTTTAGTTGGGATTAATAATCGCAACCTGGCAGATTTTTCCGTTGATTTGCAAAATACTTGCTCGATATTGGCAGCACGAAGACAGCAATTACAAGAGCGAGATATTTTAGTTGTCAGCGAGTCGGGATTGCATCAAGCTGCTGATTTGGCATTGGTAGCAAAAGCAGGAGCAAAAGCGGTGTTAATTGGCGAATCGCTCATTAAACAGCCAGATATCGAAAATGCGATCGCGCAATTATTTGGGAATAACAAACAAAAATAGGGAAAGAGTCGGACATAAGCCGGGTTCTGTTCTGATGTATGTAGAGACGTAGCATTGCTACGTCTTTTTCTTTTTCACCAGGGCGGTTATCTATCTGGGACGATTGTTACCAAGCGCCTCAAGCGGTTCTGTGGCAGTGGAATAGGGAAAAGACCAACCATTATCCCTTTGACCTTGCTTCCAACCGGGGTTTACCGAGCCAGCGTCTCTCGGCGCTGCTGGTGCGCTCTTACCGCACCTTTGCACCCTTACCATTTTCCCATAGAAAACGGCGGTATTTTTCTGTGGCACTATCCTCACGATCGCTCGCACTGGGCGTTACCCAGCAAGTTTGGTCTTTCGGAAGCCCGGACTTTCCTCAGATTAGCTGCCTTGCCTAATCTGCAACCACCTGCGCCTACTCTTTCCCCATATTTAGTGTAGTCGCGCTTGGTATAGTTACAATGTCCTATTAGCCAAATATTAGAAAAAATAACCTAAATCTGTACTATATAAACCTAGTACAGATTTAGAAACTGATAACAAACTAAGACAATTTTGCAAAATTCTAAGGCTTTTTGTGGGCGATACCAATACGGCGTTCAAAAGTTCCTAGTATCGACCCTGTTTATAGAAAGCCTAACTGTACCTAATTGTCACCAGCGCTTCTTTTAGCTGTGTCAGGGTATAGCGAACCAAAGTCTTTTATGGCTTCTGCTGATTCTTTGGCAATTTTCTCAACTCGTTCCCCAGGAGCGCCTTTTGTTTCTTTTGCTTCTTGCTGCCATTCACCCATAGTCTTCGGTCTTTCGGAATTGTCCTGATGTACTACTTCGTCTATCTTCCTGGTTACAGCTTTGGTATTGCGATCTTGAGCAATATTATTAGTTGTAAGTAATAGAAACCCAACTAAAACAACACTCAAAAAACGCATTACCTGGGCTTTCTTAAGCAAGGAACTAATCTGAGTAATTGCCCTAGAAATTATATTTGTCATGACACAAGGCTCCATTATATTATCAATACTGTTCGCGGCGATTTGAGTCCATTGGCTGGCTTTAATCACAGGTTAGTTAGAGAAATTGGGAAAAATCCATCTTACTTTCTAACCAATTACCTCTGCTGGAACACAAATGTAAGATTAGCCTTAAACACGACAATCGTTCCTCTAACAGAAGACATAAATTCTCTTTCAATTAGATTGGTTGCATCCGCTCTTAAACTTGGCATGAATAACCTATCTAGATACTTGCACTGCTTTAGCAGAGAATGTCAATTATCTAATTAGCCTTCTACCTGGACGGGGGGCATTTCCACCCAATACTTGCAAGCGTTGAGTTACTTGAGTTAAACCGTCTCCCCGCACTACTACCGCCGATAACCAGCGATCGCTTCCCCCAGCCGGAGCGCGACCAATTTTAAACAAACCACCCGCCGGGAGCAAGTCTAGCTTTACTTGAGTGGGTTTAAAATACTGACCTATGGCTACAGGCTCCTCAATGGCTGCTCCTAGTAAATAATCGTCTTTGAGTGGCTCAACTACAACAGCGTCAAAGTTGTACTGCTGTCCGGGTTTAACACTTTGTGGCAACTTAATATCAAGGGTTGGCGGCTTTGTTCCGGTGCTTAATTGGCTGCGTTCCGCTAAAACTTCTTGTCTGACAACTTTTTGATTTTCATAGCGCTGACGGCTTCTAATTGTGGCTTTGAGTGCTAAGTTGCGGTTGTCTTGAGTTTGCGTACCAGTAATATTTGTAATAGTTTCGGCGACAATTCCATTGCCTTCGGCTTGCCAAGATTGCAACTGAGTTCGGTATTTTAATTGTGGGTATTGCTTCCATAACCCAGTTAAAGCTTTTTCTAAATCTTGGTAAGTTAAGCCATCTGTATGAGTAAAATTTGGGCTATAAAATTGCATTACGGCTTTGATATCTTTTTGGTTAGCCGCCGCGTCAATTTGAAATAGCATATTTTGCAATTGTGGCGGTGCGGTAGCTGGAGGTGCGGCGATAGTGCGATCGCTAACTGTTCCCACCATCAGTAATCCCAAGCTTAGAGAAACTAAGCGGTTTAAGTTAGAAAAATTTAGAACTGTTCGCATAAATGATAGCTTGGTTAGTTGTTCGATTTTAAAGCAATTAAGGTAAATATTAGATGGTAACACCGATAAAATTACTAATTGCTGCAAGCGGTACGGGTGGGCATTTATTTCCGGCGATCGCAGTGGCGGAACAATTGAGCGATTATCAAATTGAGTGGCTGGGTGTCCCCAATCGGCTAGAAACTCAGTTAGTCCCCTCTCAGTATCCATTAAATACTGTTGCTGTGGAGGGGTTTCAGCAAAAGCTGGGTTTAGCGACGTTCAAAATTGTAACTCGTCTAATTGGGTCGATTTTTGAAGTGCGAAAGCTGTTAAAAAAAGGCAATTTTCAAGGTGTATTTACTACAGGCGGTTATATTTCGGCTCCATCGGTCATTGCGGCGCGACTTCTTGGTTTACCTGTGATTTTCCACGAATCTAATGTTTTGCCAGGGAAAGTTACCCGCACTTTTAGCCGTTTTTGCAACGTAGTAGCAATTGGGTTTGAAAGCGCTGCTAAGTATTTACCTAACGTAAAAACGATTTATACAGGTACACCCGTGCGATCGCAATTTCGTTTGCAGCAATTACCCTTAGAATTACAAATTCCTGAAAATGTACCGTTAATTGTCGTTTTTGGGGGTTCTCAGGGAGCGGTAGCGGTAAATAAGCTAGTACGTGAATGCGTCCCGGTTTGGTGTGCTGCGGGTGCTTGGGTGGTACACCTGACAGGCGATAAAGATCCCGATGCTGGGAGTTTGAAGCATCCTCAATATTTAACTATGCCTTTTTATGACAATATGGCAGCTTTGCTAACACGGGCAAATTTAGCTATTAGTCGCGCAGGTGCAGCTAGTCTAACCGAATTAGCCGTAACGGGAACTCCAGCAATTTTAATTCCCTATCCTTACGCGGCGGAGAATCACCAATTTTTTAACGCCGAAGTGTTTGCAAAGGCTGGTGCGGCGTTAGTTTTCAATCAATCAGAGCTTACCCAACCGTTGCTAGAAAGTAAAGTTTTAAATTTGCTCAATTCCCCGCAACAGTTGGAAGTTATGGCAGAAAAATCAAAAAGTATTGCGATCGTTGATAGTGCGGAAAGGTTAGCAGCTTTAGTAAAAGAGATAATAGTTAAAAATTAGAAGTCGCATTTCCCAATTTATGCAAGTAGCAACCAAGCAATTCTACACCCCCGCCGAATACCTCGAATTAGAGGAAAAAGCAGAGTACAAGAGCGAATACATTAACGGACAAATTTTTCCTATGGCTGGCGGTTCGATAAATCACAACACAATTGCGCTAAATTTAAGTTCCGAGCTAAATTTAGCTTTTAAGCATCAAGATTACAAGGTTTTTATGGGAGATGTACGCCTGTGGATACCTGATAAACAGATTTATACTTACCCCGATGTCATGGTTACGGAGGGTGAGACGCAGTATTTTTCTAATCGCACTGATACAATTACCAATGCTTTAATTATTGCTGAAGTCTTGTCGAAATCTACCCAAGGATACGATCGCCAAGCTAAGTTTGAAGACTACCGCACCATCCCTAGTTTTCAGGAATACTTACTAATTGACCAAACTCGCATCTATGTAGAACAGTATGCCAAAACTGGGGAAAAACGCTGGGAATTGCGGGTATATAACGATGAAGATGAGACAATCTCTTTAAGCTCGGTTGCTTTAGAGATTTCTCTAAAAGACTTATACAACAAAGTAAATTTTGAATTGAAGAGTGATTAAAATGCGATCGCCTTTACTTGAACAGTCACTTTAAAGCGATCGCTATTTTTTTACCTACTTAATCAAACCAGCCAATATCTTTATTGGCAATAGTAGTATTAGGACGTTCCGAAGGATCGGAATAATTAGGTAGTTTTTCGGTGCGGGTTGATTTTGCTGGAACAAGATTGCTTTGTTTTTTGGCTACACTAACCTTTGCAGTTGGTTTAGAACTAACTTCGGCAAGTTTTAGGATAGTTTCTTTTGCTTCTTCTAGTTGGGTTTTAAGCTGTTTATCATGGGATGCTTGAGTTTGCAACTCTTTTGTTAACTTCTTTTGCTCTTGAAGTTGTGACTTCAAATCGGCAATTTGCGCTTGTAAAGAGGTTTCTGTTTTCTGTGCAGTTTGCAATAGGTTTTTTAACTCATCGACGGCGGTTTCTAATTCTGTGGAGATTTTATTAGTTGCAGAAATATTTATAGGCTGCAATTGTTCGTTACCTTCTCCATTTTCTTGCTCTGTGTCATCATTTTCTGCTGTTACTGGTGCGTCTTCTCTAGCTACAGGCTCTTTGGCTTCTTCGCGTAGCATATCCCCAATCCGTTTTCTAACCATTATTTTCTCCAATCTTGCTGTATTTCATCTACTACCCGACGATAATCCGCCTCTGCTTCTCGCCCATTTCTCCCCCGCCACTGAGTAATTGTCATCCCCTCTAAGGCGGCTCGTTCGTGCGCCTTGTAGGCTCTCACAAACGCCGTACAGACAGGAATTCCTAGTTCTCTGAGGGTTTTTTGTGCCTCCAGAGCCTCCCCCAAACTGCGCGTGTCTACTTTCGTTAACAGTACGCGATGGGCTACTTTAGCTGGCGTAATAGCTCGTTTGACGGTTTCTACTAAAACAGCTAAATCCATGGGTGCAGGCGGTGTAGGCAAAACCAAATAATCCGCCGCCGGAATTACGGCGGCTAAAGTGGCGGAACTTAAAGCTGGTGGCGTATCTACTATTATTAGATCGTAGCCTACAACGTTTCTTAAGTTCTCTAATAATTGCGGATCGGTTTCTTGAGCAAGATCGAAGCCTATACCTTTTTTACTTTGTTGTACCCACCAAGTAAAACTACCTTGAATATCAGCATCAACGGCTAAAAGTTTGTACTTTTCTGCCAAAATACTCGCTAGTGCCATAGTTGTTGTAGTTTTGCCCACACCACCTTTGCCATTACTTACAACAATTATCTTTGGGGGCGATGACATCTAAAAAATTCCTGTTAATCAATTTTTGAGTTATGAAACTGCTTATAGGCGTAAACTTCTAGAATACGACAACTAGCAACGTTTAATTTCTTTGACTATGACTCAAAAATCTCCGAGCATTTGGAATTACAAACCCTGGTGGTGTCAGCCTTGGTCAATCATTCTTACAGGTATTTTACTAATTAGTGGTAGCTGGGTGCTGCTACTCAATTTGTGGATAACAATTTTTGTGGCAATTCCGGTAGTAACGTGGATGATTTATTTTGTCCTGATTTTCCCAAAACTAGCGATCGCCAGCATTGAAAAAGATCCTTCTAGTTAACTACTTGACTACCATGTAAACGCGGATCGTCGGAATTTGACGTAGGTGCAACGGGTGCAGCAAAAGCGGAAACCTCTCCTTTGTTACTTTGGGCGTAAGGTAGAGGCGCTTTAGCAATTAAAGCCTCTAAATTGCTACTCATAATATCATAGGGTTGCTTGCCTACGGTTTGAGCGATCGCCTTGCCATTAGAGTCACTAAATACAAAATGCGGAATCCCATCTACTCGATACTGCAAAATTTCTGGCAACCATTTTGTATTATCTACGTTCAGCATCACAAAATTTACTGATTTATCGTACTCTTTCTCTAACTTAGCAATGTCTGGAGCCATGGCTTGACAGCTACCACACCAATTAGCATAAAATTCCATTAAAGTCGGTTTACCGTTGCTTATTGCCACTTCTAGGGGTGTAGATTTTTCTGCCAAACTCGTCAAAGAAACCGCACTGCTATCCGTCCGCATTCCTAAAAATAAGGCTACACTCAAAGCAACGGCAACTAAAACAATTAATAAATTTCTAACTTTCGTCCCGATAGTTGTTTCGGTCGATTGTTCTACATTTACAGCCATAAAATATTTTATTACAACTTATTAAGTATCTTATTTATTTTACCTTACTAAACTGCTGTGAAAAAACGAGTAACTCTAACCTTCCCTAAACGTACTATCCAAATGCCAGTCACCTATAGACTTGCAAAAGATTACAACGTTGCGGCTAATATTATCCGCGCTCAAGTAGCTCCAAATCAAATTGGCAAACTTGTATTAGAATTATCTGGAGACATCGATCAATTAGATGCGGCAATTGACTGGATGCGATCGCAAAATATTGGCGTTTCTCAAACTTTAGCCGAGATTGTTATCGATAGAGATGTTTGTGTAGATTGTGGTTTGTGTACGGGGGTTTGTCCTACAGAGGCTTTGACAATTAATCCCCAAACCTTCCAGTTGGCATTTACGCGATCGCGTTGTATAGTATGCGAACAGTGTATCCCAACTTGTCCTGTCCAAGCTATTTCTACTAATCTCTAAAGTTTAAACACATCGGCAATTACATCACTAACTCCGGGCAATCTTTCTGTAGCTGGGGAGTCATAAACAACTAATATTGAAGGTGTTTCTGTGTCTGTAATTGTCATTCCTTCGGCGTGATCGTTACCATTTCCGTAAGGAATTTCTAATATTTGGGTTGGTTTATGCAACTCATTTGCTTGTAAAAGGGCAAGCTTTTCTAGGCGATAAACTCTTACTGGCCCATCTAAATCCATTGTCGGCCCAGCTAAGATTAGTAAGTCTTCTCCTTGTAAACATAAATCTCTAATCCCTAGCCCATTTAAGTTAATAAAATACTTTTTATATTGCCCTGCTTTTAGCTTTAATAAATCTGTATCATTTGCTTCTAATTCAATTTCTAACATCACCGCCCAACCCCGCAGCACTGGGCCGCGCAAACCCAAAAATATGCGCTCGTTATATACTGCTAATCCTTCAATATCAAAGCCGTTTTCTTTCCCAGGAATAGTAGCTTGAACAAATGCACCCAAATGAGCATCATTTACTAAAGCATCCATTAGTAAATTACCCCGGCTTGTTACTTCCAATTTTGCCGCAGTTAGCTGAATTTCTGGCTTGTCTGGATGAGGAGAACACTTAACTAATTCCCCGTCAATTAAGGGAATACGCCCAATTAAATGACGATTTGGTTCAGTTTTTAGTTTAGTTAATCTATTAATATTTTTCTCATCAGTTTTATCGGTTTTTGGCTTTTTTCGCTTCCAACTATGAGAGCCAACAAACCATAAATAATAATCGTTATAAGCTAATCCCTCAATATCAATTTCTTCATCGGCGGGGGCTGGCAAACTAATAAAGTCTGTTACATTAAAATGTTTGTGATTGCCATAAGTTTGACCATCAACAAAAGACAATCTTTCAATGGTTGAAGTCTCATCCGATCCTAACAATAAATAATTATCTTGTACTAATCGGATAGCAGAAATGTCTTGACGATGTTCTTGAAAGCTATCAGTAAATTTAAGGAGAATTTTGTTTAAAATAAGTGCGTAATCCATAGTTTTTTTAACTAAAATAAAAAAGTGCTACTAATGCAAAAGAGCAATTTATTGTCAGGGGTGTTGTAATGAATGAAGCTAGTTCGTTTATTTTATCGGATATGATGAATGCACCAGAACATCCTTTAGCAGATAATTTAGAATTATCCATAGCAGGAGATGTTGAGGAGCAAAAGTGCGATCGCACAAGCGCGCACACAGGGCTTCGCATTCCTGGGATAGTTAAACGCATTATTCCTATAGACAATACCACTTCTTGGGATTACTGGTGGTGCATTCCGGGTCAATTATTGCTACCGGAAGATGTGGCATTATTGCAAAGCGACTACAATCGCGTTGAAAGTATTTTAACTAAACTTGTCTGGTTGTGGGGTGGACGCTTTATCGGTGCAGAAACTAGCAGCGAGGTAAATAATTGGTCGCAAGTATTAGAATTAGTGCGCGAAAATAAGATAAATCCTGACGTTCTGGATATTGATTTTTTCCCTCTAACGGTGAAGGCTAACGAAGCCCAGGGTAATATTGGTGTAGAACCTGCCCATTGGCATATTGAGTTTTTTCAATTAGAGGCAATAGATGGCGGCTACAAGTTGCAAGAACCAAAAAAAGCTTGTGGTTGCCAAATTTGGACGGGCAAACCCTTTGTCAAGCAGGTAGACACCGAAGAAGCAATGATTAGTTATGACTTAAGCATTGCTCAACCTTCAGCTATGACAAGTCCACCTTGGCAAACCTTGCTGAGTAGCAATTAGGTTAAGCTTTCTAACTATTACTTAAGATATACGCTGAAAGTAGGTTGATACAATGCAAGACTTAGTAACAATATTAAAGGCTCTAAGCAAATAAAGAGGCTAAATAGCATGGTAGTCAGCGATCAAAAAACTCAATCAAAAACTTTAGGAGATTGGGCATCTATTGCGATTGGTAAACATTTGCAAAAAATTGTTAAGCACGAAAAAGATGTACTTACAGGTAAAAACCCTGAAGACTTACATCAGATGCGTGTGGGAATGAGGCGCTTAAGGAGTGCAGTAACAGGATTTTCCCCAGCTTTAAAATTGCCCAAGTCAGCAACAGAAAAAAAAATTGGTAAGATTGCGCGAACTTTAGGCTCGTTGCGCGATTTAGATGTAATGGGCGATGCTTTAGAAAATGACTATAAGCCAAGCTTACCTGCCAAGGAACAAAAGTATTTGGAAAAAGCTTTATTACATCTACATAAACAGCGACATTCCGCTTTAGTAGAAGTTAAAGAAACTCTACACAGTAAACAATATAAATTATTAAAAGAGTCGTTAACCCAATGGTTGCAGCAGCCTGAATATCGGGAAATTGCCAAAATGCCAATTGCGGAAGTATTACCAGACTTGTTACTACCAAACGTAAGTAAATTGCTGCTACATCCGGGCTGGCTAGTAGGTAGCGATGCCAAGATAGTAGAACTAGAACTCGTTGAGAAAATCTTAGCAAAACAAGGAGGATTATTGCATAGTTTGCGAAAAGAAACAAAGCGCATTCGCTATCAAATGGAAGTATTTAGCGAGTTTTACGGCGAAAATTATGCTAGTTATTTAGAAGATATAAAAGCTATTCAAGAAATTCTTGGTAAAATTCAAGACAGCAATGTTTTAACAGAGTTTTTAACCCAATCGTCACCAGATAATATTAGGCGTTCTATTCCTACTCTAGTATCTCAACTAGCGAAGGCAAACTACGATGCTTGGCAGCAGTGGCAAAATTTACAGATTAAATACTTGAGTGTTGATATGAGAAAAGGTTTTCACATCGCCATCCTCGAACCTAATTTAAACATTGCAAGTTAAAATTTTTAAGTTTGGGTAGGAGAATCCTTGTTGTCTACCTAAGACAAGCTCAAAATGAGTTTTGTAAATTAAAGCGCAATAAATCTATAATGCTTGATAATTAGCACTCAAGGCTAGAGAGTGCTAAATTGGCTAATAGAAGCGCGTGAGTAATAGAATATGGCAAAAATTATTGCATTTAATGAAGAATCTCGGCGAGCGCTAGAGCGAGGCGTTAATGCCTTGGCGGATGCAGTTCGCATTACTTTAGGGCCCAAAGGGCGGAATGTGCTGCTTGAAAAGAAATTTGGCGCACCGCAAATTGTCAATGATGGCATTACCGTTGCTAAAGAAATTGAATTAGAAGACCCCCTAGAAAATACGGGCGCAAGACTAATTCAAGAAGTTGCTTCAAAAACTAAAGATGTTGCTGGAGACGGCACAACAACTGCTACAGTCCTCGCCCAAGCGATGATTAAAGAAGGCTTGAAGAACGTAGCGGCGGGTGCAAATCCTGTTAGTCTGCGTCGAGGAATTGAAAAAACTATCGACAAATTGGTAGAAGTAATTGCCCAAATTGCTAAACCCGTTGAAGGTAGTGCGATTTCTCAAGTTGCGACAGTCTCGGCAGGAAATGACGAAGAAGTCGGTAAAATGATTGCCGAAGCTATGGATAAAGTTACTACAGACGGTGTAATTACTGTAGAAGAATCAAAGTCTTTAACTACAGATTTGGAAGTAGTCGATGGGATGCAAATCGACCGGGGTTATATTTCCCCTTACTTTATTACCGACAACGAGCGGATGGTTGTAGAGTACGAAAATGCCCGGATTTTAATTGCTGATCAGAAAATTAGCAGTATTCAAGACTTAGTTCCGGTACTAGAAAAAGTAGCGCGTTCTGGGCAACCATTGTTAATTATTGCTGAAGATGTAGACGGGGAAGCTTTGGCAACTTTGGTAGTCAATAAAGCGCGGGGCGTATTGAGTGCTTGTGCGATTAAATCTCCAGGATTTGGCGATCGCCGTAAAGCTTTGTTACAAGACATTGCCGTGCTAACAGGCGGACAAATGATTTCTGAGGAAGTCGGTTTAACTTTAGATGCCGTAACTTTGGAAATGATGGGAGTTGCGCGTAAACTTACCATTGATAAAGACTCAACAACTATTGTTGCGACAGGCGAATATACCGCCGAAGTTGAAAAGCGGATCGGTCAAATTCGCAGACAGCTTGAAGACACTGATTCTGAGTACGACAGCGAAAAACTCCAAGAGCGAATCGCTAAACTTGCAGGCGGTGTAGCCGTAATTAAAGTCGGTGCAGCAACAGAAACCGAGCTTAAAGACCGCAAATTGCGAATTGAAGATGCTTTAAACGCTACCAAAGCGGCGGTAGAAGAAGGTATTGTTCCCGGTGGTGGTGCAACTTTAATTTATCTCAGCAAGCAAATTAACGAAATTAAAAATAGCTTGACTGAAGAAGAAAAAATTGGCGCTGATATAGTAGGGCGCAGTCTCGACGCTCCTTTGCGTCAGATGGCAGATAATGCGGGTGTAGAAGGCTCAGTAATCGTGGAAAAAGTGCGCGAAACTGACTTAAATATTGGTTACAACGCTGCTACAGGCGTATTTGAAGACTTAATTGCGGCGGGAATTATCGATCCGGCTAAAGTCGTGCGATCGGCGTTGCAAAATGCTGGCTCTATTGCTGGGATGGTAATTACTACTGAAGCTTTGGTAGTTGAGAAGCCTGAAAAGAATGCTCCTGCGCCTGATATGGGCGGTATGGGCGGTATGGGTGGTATGGGTGGTATGGGCGGTATGGGCGGTATGGGTGGTATGGGGATGATGTAATAATCCCCAATCAAAGAGACGTTGCATTGCAACGTCTCTACAAACAAAATCATTTTCGCTCCCTGGATTGGGCAGCGCCTTAATTTCAGCAGTTTGTCTTATCCGGTGAACTGCTTTTTTTTGGGGAAAATAACTAATCTACGGTTTTCCGGTCGGAATTTAGTTGTATTTAGCAATAAAGTTCTGCTAGAATCTGTCTAAGTAAAAAATTACTAGGGCTATATGAGCGTTCAAGCTGGACAATTTAAAGATACTTTGGCAGCTTATAATTGGACAAATACTAATGTAAGGATGCAAAAACAGCAACGGCGGCTTGAACCCATGTTCTACTACTTTGCTTATGGTTCTTGTATGTGTCCGGTAGATTTAAAGCGGAGTCTTGGTGAAAAAACTCATATTTATGTTGTCGGCGCGGCGACTCTCAAGGGCTACCGATTAGGTTTTTATTGCTATTCCGCCTTTCGCAACTGTGGGGTGTTAGATATTATTAAAGACCCAACAAGCTCTGTTGAAGGCGTACTATACAAACTACCGCAACGCTTGGGTTACGCTTTAGACGAGCGCGAAGGTGTCCATCAAAATTGGTACAGGCACGAACAAGTAGATATTGCTTGCAACGGTAAGTTGTACAATAATGCTCGTACTTACATGGTTGTAGATAAATTAACCGAAGAACTTGCGCCCAATGATTGGTACTCTAACGTTGTACTGCGCGGTGCTGTTACTTGCGGTTTACCAGAACAATATTGCTGGAATTTGTTTAATCATATGCACCAATTGCAACAGCGTCACAGTCTAAAATCAGCTTAACTAAAGCATTCGCCGAATTGTAGCGCTAACTATATCTACCAAAAAAGTTAGGCAAATAAAACACACTAATGTAGCAACTACTCCAGGATAGTCAAAGCTGCTCAATTGTTCGGTAAGTAAGCGCCCCAAACCTCCCGCCCCTACTAAGCCGACTATTACTGTCGCCCGAATGCAGACTTCCCACCGATAAAGGATGTAAGCAATAAATTTAGGCATAGTTTGGGGCAAAACTCCGTATAAGAATACTTGAGGCCCACTAGCACCTAGCGCTTTAAGTGATTTTAAAAGTCGCTCGTCTAAGTTTTCGGTAACTTCAGCCATTAGTCGCCCCAAAATTCCTAAGTTATGAATGCCAAGGGCGATCGCACCTGGTAAAATTCCGGGAAACAGTACAAATAAAAATATCAATGCCCAAATTGGCGCGGGAATAGCGCGAGTAAATAGTAAGAAAAACCTCGCCGAAACTAAAGTTACTATTCCCCCTGGTAATCGTAAGTTGTTAGCAGCAAGAAAAGAGAACACTATCCCCCCACACCCCGCAAAGGCGATCGCTAAAATCGACATAGCTAAAGTTTGACCGCAAAGCCTCAAAATCTCGCTCAGTTGGCTGTAGTCCGGCGGAAACGCCTGTTGCACAACATCAATTAATAATTCTCCGGTGCGCGGTGTCCAAAGTTTACTAAAATCTGCATTAACGTACCAAAAAGAAAAGATAATTGGCATCACCGTTAGTAGAAATGCCCACCTAGGCACTCCTGTTTTAGGCGGTTTCTTATTTATACCTTTTAACCTATTCAAGTCTAGCCGACTAGGTGCGCCAATTTGACGACGTACAAATGCACTAGCAAAATCTGTAACCCCACTAAGCAAAACTAAAGCAATTAATAAAGTCCACATTTCCTCGTAACGCAGAGATTGCAGGCTGAGGAGAATTTGATAGCCTAACCCCCCCGCGCCAATAATTCCCAATACCGCCGCCGCCCTAATTGAACACTCAAACCGATAAAAAGCGTAGGAAATTAAATTAGTCTGTGCTTGAGGAATCAGGCTGTAAATAAAAGCATTGAGCGGCAAAACTCCACTATTAATCAATGCTAAAAATGGCTTTTGGGGTGTTTCGTCGATAATCTCTGAAAATACCTTAGCAGTAATTGCCCCAAAGGGAATTGCGATCGCTAACACTGCTACTAACGGATCTAAACCAAAAATATTAATAAAAAATAATCCCCAGATTAATTCGTGAATCGCTCTAGGAATCGCTAAACCCGCCCTTACTCCTAACCAAGGTAGCCCAGATACCCCCAAAACCGACTCCCACCATACCTGAGAACAAAATATTCCGCCTACTATTGCGATCGCTAAACTTATAAAAGTACCGCACACTGCGTAAGCAAAAGTCTTTAATGTCGCTTCCCAAGTTAATAGTAAAAACTCCTGACTCAAATTTGGATGAATAGCTGTAATCAAAAACTGTTCTACTAAACTCCAGCCACCAGCATTTACAATGTCTCCACTAAATACCCCCGCCCTATGCAATGCCCAAATCACCGCTAGTACGCATAGTGTAAAAACACTTTTTACGTGCAATTTAGTTTGCTTTATATAACCCATCAACCATCTCTGAAGTTACCAAATTCGCCGGACAATCAAACAAAACTCGTCCGTCTTGCAACCCAATGATTCTTTGATAATATTTGCGCGCTACTTCCCACTCATGCAAACTTGTTACTAACGTTTTATTTAATTCGGCGTTCAATTGACACAATAATTCAATAATCTCGCGGCTGCGTTCTCGGTCTAAACTCGCTATCGGTTCATCTGCTAATATCACCGCCGGATCTTGTACCAATACCCGCGCGATCGCTACTCTTTGCTGCTGTCCCCCTGACAGGACTTCGCACCTTTGATACAACTTCTCCGCAATCCCCACCTGACTTAAAGCACGAGTCGCTCTAGCAACTTCTAATGGAAATATTAGCGAACAAGCTGCTTGCCAAAACGACCACCGCCCCAAATGCCCCGCATTCACATTATGAATTACTTGCAGATTATCTACCAAATACAATTGCTGGTAAATCGTTCCTATTTGCCTTTGAATCTGCCGCACCGACGCAGATTTTAAACTCGCTAAATTCTGCCCCCATACCCACACTTCCCCGGTAGTTGGGCAAATTGTGCCATTAAGCAAGTTTATTAACGTGCTTTTCCCTGCGCCGCTAGAACCAATCAAAGCGACTCTTTCGCCGGGATAAACTGTCAAATTAATATTTTTAAGGCTTAAAACGCTGCCAAACTTTTTAGTAACGTTTTTAAGTTCAAAAATAGGATTTATTGATTGATTAGCAGCGATATTATTAGGTTTTTCTATCATCTGCTCGATCTATCAGTTTCCGCGCAGAGGAAATTTTCCTCTACGCCTTAATTACTTACTTCTAGTAAGCATTTAGGTATACAAATACAATTACTATAGTATGACATCACAAGTCAAAAAGCAATAGTTTTTTAATTCTTTTTGTTAAGCAAAGCCGAAACATTTAAAGCTTGACAAAAAGGTCATTTTATCTTGCCAATTTGTCTACCTACTTGTTCTATTTGGGTATAATTGGAGTTTTGAGTAGTTACAAACTTATTAGCATCTAATAGTTCGAGAATTTCTTTATGTTCGGGAATAGTGGGATCTAGTTTTAGCAAAGCATTTTGGACTTTGGTTACAAAGTCTGCACCGTAGCGCTGCTTGACTTGGGGGTTAATTAACCAGTGGTAATCGTAGTAAGCAGGCGATCGCCATATTACAACTAATTTGTTTAAATCGACTTCTTTAGCTGCTACCCTTTTCAACCAAATTTTTTCATTTACCGCCCCAACATCATAACTACCAGCCTCTACAAGTTTGATAGTTTTATCATGATCTCCAGAAAAACCAGCCTCGCCTTTAAAATCTTTAAGATTAACTCCAGCTTGTTGTAAAAAGTATTGTGGCATCAAGCGCCCAGAAGTAGAAGACTCGCTCCCAAAAGTAAAAGTACGTCCTTTTAATTGCTGAAAATCGGCAGTATTTTTAATAGGTTTTAAACCCGTATTTTTATTAGCAATAAATACACTATGGAATTTTGCATCTATATCGCGTTGGGCGATCGCTTCAGCGCCTTTTACTTGCAACCGTGCTTGAACTCCCGTTAAACCTCCAAACCAAACTAAATCTAAATCTCCGACTTTAAAAGCGGTGACGGCGGCGGTATAATCAGTCACGGGTTTATAGATAACGCTTACGCCTAATTCTCTCTCTAAATAAGCAGCTAACTTACTATATTGGCGCTGTAATTTTTCTGGATTTTGGTCAGGAATTGCGCCCGTAACTAGAGGTTTCATTTCTGGTTTTAGTTCAGCTATATTAGACGAACAAGCGGTAAAAGATAGAGATAATAGCAATAAAATTCCATAACTAATTTTTATCATATTCAATAATTATTTTTTATTTGTGCTTGGCAAAGAATGTCAGTAATCTTATTTACTAATAAATTGAATAATTTATCAATCTAAAGTTGTTAATGTTTTTAGCGATCGCCAAACAAAAGCAAAGGAGCCTAAACTTATCTTAATTTGAAAATAAAAATGCGATATACAGTTAGGATAAGTTTAGGTTTTATTTAATAGCAAGTAACCGAAAGCCAACAACATTTAGCGTGTTAGCTTCCTAACAATTTAAAGATTGCTCAAAACCTTTTTCATCTTTGAATCCTAGCGAAAATTAACTGCTACGGAGTTTAATTAACGGCTACTGATGACTCAATCCGACTTTGCAAGTTTTGGTTAGAGGTTTTTCTATTGAGTGAACTACGCGGTAATACGCGCATTATTTCCTCTACTGTAGTTAACCCACTGGTAACTTTTTCAATGGCCGCTACTCTAAAAGAGGAAAAACTAATATTTTTGAGGTATTGATGCAATTGAGTAATACTACCTTCATAAATAATCTCTTGCACAGTTTCATCAATATCTAGCAACTCTACAATAACCTCGCGTCCCAAATAACCAGAATTAAAACAAGCTTGACAACCAACGCCTTTACGCCACATACCAAATTTTTGCTGTAAGCCCAGAATCTTCAAATCTCTTGGAGTTGGTGTATAAGGCGCAGCACAATGAAAACAAACACGACGTACTAGGCGCTGGGCGACAATTCCAAGCAAAGCATCGCTCAGTAAAGCCGGATCGGGCCCAATGTCTTTGAGTCTGGGAATTGCCCCTACAGCATCGTTAGTGTGCAAGGTAGTCAATACCAAGTGTCCGGTTAAAGCCGCTCTCACCGCCGTTTCTGCCGTTTCTGCGTCGCGGATTTCTCCTACCATGATCACATCAGGATCTTGGCGCAAAATTGCCCGTAACCCTGCCGCAAAGGTCATTCCCGCCGCTTCATGGACTTGAGTTTGAGTAATCCGGGGCAATAAATACTCTACCGGATCTTCTACAGTCACTACATTGATATGTTCATTAGCCACCGCTTGCAAACTGGTGTACAGAGTGCTAGTTTTCCCCGAACCTGTTGGGCCAGTGAGAATAACCATCCCTTGGGGCTGCTTTAACCAGCTTTTGTAAGTTGTTAAAGTTTCTTGAGAAAATCCTAAATTGTTGATGTCTGAAAAAGGATTTTTTCTCGGTAGCAAACGAATAACAGCTTTTTCACCATTTACACAGGGAAGGGTGCTGACGCGCATATCCATTCCTAGCTCAGTTTCTTCCTGGGAGGCGTATTTTTCGCCTATACGTCCATCTTGAGGGCGGCGGCTGTCGGAAATATCTATAGCAGACATCACTTTGAGCGCTACAATTACTCTGCGACTAAGTTCGGCAGGAAGGGTTGTAATGTCTCGCAGTACGCCGTCAATGCGGTAACGAACTCTTAAACCGTCGGTCATTGGCTCTAAATGAATGTCGCTTGCCCGGTTACGCAAGGCTCCAGAAATCAGGGTTTTGATCCGCCCAATTTGATCGGCGGCTTTGGAAAGATACAGTTCAGTGGTTTCGCTAATATTTTCTTGCTCGTACTCTCCCGTTAGGGGGTTGACCAAAGGAGCCGAGCTAAGATTATTTACATTAAGATTTTGAGTATGAAACCAGGCGCGGTAACTTTTATCAGAAATAGGAATAATTTTTATCTGGCTGTAAGTGCGATCGCCTAAATTACTAATTATTTCTGGGCTTAAATTAACTGGACTACCTAAGTAATAACAGCCGCGCCACAGCAATAAAGGAATTGCTGGGGGTAAAGAATTGCGATCGCTAAAGTGTCGTAAAAATCTTAAGCTGACATCCCGGTCGAGCAAGGCTTGATTTACTGTTCCTTGCTCGTCTACCAGAAGTTGCAACGCTTGGGCGCAATTAATTTCTTGAGCTTTCAATTTTTGCCAAGCGGAAGTATTTGTGGGTAGAGTCTGCATATTTATTGGTAAATTCACTGACTTAATCTAACTCTAAAATATAAAAATTTTGAAGTGACGTTACTGGTGCTTCACAATAACTTGACCCTTGCCATGCTATTTATAAATTTCTATCAGTAATTTTAGACCAAAAACTCCGGCGGGCGATCGCAAAAATTACCTTAATTACCTTTAACAATAAAAAAACTTGGAGTTCTTTACCCCAAGTTTTCTAAATAACCGCAATCTAAAGAGTTAAAGACTGAGCATTTGTTTCAATCAATTTTGCCAAATCCTTCAAAAATGCTGCCGCCGTAGCACCATAAATAATCCGGTGGTCGCAAGTAATATTTACCTGCATTTGTGGTTTTACGCTCAGCAGACCATCAGGGCTTGCTACAACTTGATTTCGCGCTGCACCAATAGCTAAAATCGAGCCTTGTCCGGGAGGCAAAATCGCATCAAAGCGATCTACACCAAACATTCCCAGATTCGACAAAGTAAAAGTACCACTATTGTACTCCTCTGGTTGTAACTGCTTTGCTCTAGCTCTTTCAACTAAAGATTTCCAGTTGCGCGACAAGGAATAAATATCAACCTTATCAGCATTTTGCAATACGGGCGTAATTAATCCACCATCATCCATAGCTACCGCTACAGCAATATTGATATTGGGATGATAAACAATTTTTTGCTCAGAGTAGCTGGCATTAACTAAAGGATGCTTTTGTAAAGTAACAGCAACGGCTTTTGCTAGTAATGCCGTCATCGTCACGCCTTTAGACTTAATCTGCTTGTACAGCACATCCAACGCCTCGGTAGTAATGGTATAACCTACATGAAAAGTTGGTACTTGCAAGCTTGCCATCATATTTCGCACTACCGCATTTTGTAGTGTGTTCATTGACACTACTTGACCGGACGCAGTGGTACTAAAAGCGGTGGGAGTAGGCAACGGAGGCGCAGTAGTGACGACTGGAGGGGGCGTTACTGGGGTAGCAGCAGGTGGCTGGCTGGGATTTGCCGCCGCTTCTACATCTTCAGCGACGATGCGCCCATGGGGCCCGCTACCTGTAAGGCTGCTTAAATCAACTTTCATTTCTTTAGCCAACTTCCGGGCGCGGGGAGAAACCATAATTCTGGTTTCCTCAGCCTTTGAGCCATTTTGAGAGGGAACCGAATTAACTACTGTGTCGGCAATATCCGCCACCTGTCCGGGAGAAACTGTTGTAGTGGCGCTTGGAGTAGCTTGTTGCTTTGCGATCGCAATTTCTGCTTCAGTTTCGGCAATCAGAGCGATCGCACTCCCTACAGGAGCCGTAGCGCCAGATTCCACTAAGATAGTTGCTATATAACCTTCATAGAAGGTTTCTACATCCATATCCGCTTTATCTGATTCCACTACTACTACTGTTTCGCCTTTTTCTACTTTGTCCCCCGGCGACTTTACCCAAGAGACAATTTTGCCCTCCGTCATGGTGGAACTTAAAGCAGGCATAAATACTTCGTGAATCATTTGTAACCTTGAAGCAATAAGCGATTAATTTTAATTATCAAAGAAGACTTGTATTGTATCTCTCTCTAGGAGATCGCAGACGTTCGGGTGGAACGTCTGGATTAAGCTTAAATATCTCCCCGGATTTCTTCGACTATGCCATCGCGCAGGAGAATTTCTACCTGCATTTTGCTAATCAAGTTGTCTCCAGGTTGAACGCTAAACAACCCTTCAAGTTGAAATTGGTTAACTTCTTGATCCATTTCTAATAGCTGCACTTGCTGGAGATTTTGTAAGCTTTGGTTTTTTTGCTCCAAAAGTTCGCTTTTTTTCTCATTGACTTGAATTTGGACACTTTCAATTTGTTGCAGCGTCTGCGGGCCTGGGGGTTGCAGGCTTTGCTTTTGAATTTCTGAAATTGCTCTTTGTCCTTGCATATCTAATTGCTGCAATTGACCGTCCACTTGGTTAATTTGACCTTGCAATTGTTGCTGAATTTCGTCTTTCCAACGTGGAGTTACTACAGCTTTGACATTAATCGGGCGTTTTAGGGTGATTTGAGCGGGGGAAATATCCATAAAATCAAAGCACAATTACTACTTTTTAAATTGCATTACGCAAACATCTTGTCAATAATATCCTGGTAACGATCCATCACGACAGATCGTTTAATCTTCAATGTTTGGGTCATTGTGCCATTTTCTAACGAAAAAGGTTCATGAATGAGCTTAAACGTACTAATTCGCTCATCCGCGCGATAACCAGGGCGACTTTGAACTTCTCGGTTCAACTCTTGCCGATATAATTCAATAACTGCCTTGCTATCAAGGTTATTAGCAGATATTTCTATTTTTTTGGTAGCAGCCCATTGTTGCAAAGCATCTTCGTTGGGGACAATTAAAGCGCCTAGAGATCGCTTATCTTGCCCAACTAACATAATTTGGTCAACGTAAGGCGATCGCAAACAAGCATTTTCAATTGGTTGCGGTTCGATATTTTCCCCATTACTCAAAACAATAGTATCTTTAGCGCGTCCAGTAATAATTAAATCGTCTTGACTTGAAACCCAGCCCAAATCGCCAGTATTAAACCAGCCTTGAGAATTAATAGCCTTTGCAGTAGCTTCAGGATTTTTGTAATAACCCTGCATTACTTGGCTTCCGCGAATCATCACTAAGCCTTTTTTACCGTTGCTGAGGGGTTTATGGGTTTCTAGGTCAACAATTTGCGTTTCAGTATTGGGTAAAGGTTGACCATCAGCACCGCGCAAGTTGCGCCAAGTCCGGCGCACGTGAGTAATCGGAGACGTTTCCGTTAAACCGTAACCGCCCAAAATATCAACGCCAACAATTTCGTAAAAATCCTCCAAGTGTTCCGCAATCGAACCACCACCACTCACTAAAAACTTAACTTTTCCTCCCGTTGCTTCTCGTACTTGCTTGTATACTATTTTGTCTGCTAACTGATGAATCAAACCTAAAGAAATCAATAGTACACTCGCCCAAATTTTTGCAAATACTGAGGGGGAAAGATTGTTTAAATCTAAGCCTTGGACGAGGCGACGCGCCATAATATAGCGTTGACTTTGGGCAAAGAAAAAGTTGATTAAACGTTGTTTATTAGTAGATTGCTCTCGAAATTGCTTTTGTACGCCTTCGTAAATAGACTCCCATAATCGCGGTACACCCACCATATAAAAGGGTTTAAAGTCTTTAAAGTCTTTTTTGACGTAACGAATATTTGTATATACCTGCGTGCAGCCGTGAGCGAGAATAAAGTATTCAAAACTGCGCTCGTAACAGTGCCAAATCGGTAAAATACTCATGACTACTTCCCCTGGCTGCGGCTCAACTACCGCACTCGCGCCAAACACCTGGGATAGCAGGTTACGATGACTGAGCATAACTCCCTTTGGTTGCCCTGAAGTGCCAGAAGTGTACATCAAAGTGGCTAAATCTTCTTGATGGTGTTGCACGGGTTGTAAGCTATGACTTGCACCTAAAGAAGTCACCTGAGAATAGTTAAAGATTTTTGTATTGGCAATTTCTGGGGGCTGTTCGTCAGAGAGTAAAATTGCCAGGTTTACGGGGAGTTTGCTATCAGTTAGCAATTTTTGCAGTATTGCTTTGTCTTGCACTACCAGCGCTACGCTATCGCTATGAGAGAGGATATATAGTAGCTCCTCGCGGTCGGCTTGCGCGCCCCGGACAGCATTTGTCGCCCCTGCGGTCATGATACCTTGATCGGCAACGAGCCAGCGTGGTTGATTCTCGGCAAATAAGGCAATGCGATCGCCCATTTTTATTCCCAATGCTTGCAATCCGGCGGCAAACTGCCCAATCTGTTGGTATAACTGACTATAAGTTAAAACTACTTCGGGCTGGACGTGGGGATCTTTGAGAGCAATTGTATCGCCAAAATTTTGATTGGCGATCGCCCAGATTTCTGAGACAGATTGCACGTTGGCGTAATCAGCAGTACGTTTTGATGGGCTATTTAACATAACTCAATCGCTAGATAAATTAATTTATTTGTTTATACTTTACTCTTGGTTATGCCGAAAATAGTTATCTTAGATAGACAGATTAATGAGTGGCTGTATTTAATGGCGCTTAATTAAGATTGCTTTTATTCCTGCCGCCGACGCTCCTTGATAATCTTCCTTAAAACTATCGCCAATGTGCCATGCGTCCGCAGCTTGGCAGTTATGCTTATTTAAACTATCTATAAAAATTTGTTTATTTGGTTTGGCAGCACTGACTTCAGTAGAAATAGTAATAGATGTAAAAAAGTCGATTATATGTAGAGATTCTAAAACTAAATAAAGCCGCGAATCAAAATTTGAGATTATACCTAATTCAATGTTTCTTTTTTGCCAATTTTTTAAAGTGGGAATAACATCGTCATATAAAAGCCAAGGTTTAGCTGTAGCAAAGTGGCTGTAAAGTTGTTCAAAAAACTTAGAGAAATCTGCAAATTGGTTAACGGCTCCTACTTGTTGAAATGTCTCTAAAGCTACTATTTGCCACCATTCAAATTCATAATTAGGAATATCCTCAAGTTTTACTCCTGGAAATATTGGCGGCGGCGCAGAAGCAAAGCTTTTAAAAAACGCCGCATTTACTGCTTCTTCAGATACTTCAACGCCAAATTGTCCCGCAACATTTGCATAAGCTTTACCAACACTGCCTTTAACGCCGAATAACGTACCAACGGCATCTAAAAAAATTACTTTAGGCTGTTTCATAACGATCTAACATTCAATTTTATAATTAAAAATCCCACAAATCCACCTATCAAGTTTGCCCCCATGTCGTATATAGTATCTGAATAATAAAGGGCAAACTTACTGTAACTAATTGGCTGACAACATCGCAAGAAAAATTCAAAGAACTCATTTAAGTTGCCAATCAAGCAAATTAAACCTAATATAAAAATCAGATTTTGCCACCATTTTAAGCTATGCCAAATATTTATATATATGGGTAATAAAATGATGCTAGCTCCTATCGCCGAACAAAAATGTTCTAATCGATTGAGCCAAAACCAGGAATAGGGAATGATATTCTTTTGAATCATCCAAGTTAGCCAGGTTTCGATTATAGGAAAGACAAAAGCTGTTGTTATATATAATTTATGTTCGCTAATAGATAGATTTTTTTCTAGATTGGATAATCTAAAAATAAAAAATACTGCAAACCAAATACATCCCAGTAATACCCAGTTGGAAAATACTGTTAAAGAAAATGAAATTATTAGACCAGCGAATATAATCCAAAATACGTTAGATTTAAAAGTATTGACCATTTTTATAGTTTTAAAACAGCCCTATTGTGTGTTTTAACAAAATTATAATTTGAGGTTTAACAGTTTTTGGTTTTCGAGGATTGTTTGCTAAATTTTGGAAAATAGACAGAGACTTGATCCCCCCTACCCCCCCTTTTTAAGGGGGGGAAATATCAATCTAAGAAATATTTGCCCTTAAAAAAGGAGAGGGAAATATCAAGCTAAGAAATCTTCTTCACCTTTACAAAAGCGTGGACAATATAAGGCTAAGAAATATTCTCCCCCCTTTTGTAAGGGGGGCTGGGGGGGATCTTACCGAAGCTCAATTTACCAACCATACCTTTTAAAACCTGTTCTAAAGCAATATTTAACTTTCTCAACTTTAATTTGTCAAACTATCGACAATTGGTTGAGTAATCCAATTTAGCCCTACTTTTAATTGATGCCCCAAAGTTGGCATCCGGTAAAGATAAGCAAGACGACGAGCAACGTAAGCTAAAGATCCGTCTAGTTTTATTCCTAAACCTGCAAAAGTTGCGCTGTTTGTGCCTAACGTCATCATTTCACCTAAATGCTGATAGCGGAAAGGCAGCAAAGGTCTATCTGTAAGCGAAGCCCAGATATTCCAACCAACATAATCGGCTTGTTGAAAAGCAGATTGAGCAGTGGTTGGTACTTGCTTACCATCCGCATCAATGCAATCGGCTAAATCGCCCAAAGCAAAGATTTCTGGATGGTCTATTGCTTGTAATGTAGTGGTAGTAGTAATTTGATTTCTACCGTTGTGCTTGAGAGGAAGACTTTGTACTACTGGATTTACCCGCGTCCCTACAGTCCAAATGACCAACTCTACGGGAATAGTATCTACTTGATTTTTGTATTCTAAAGCGATCGCATCGTTAGTAATTGATTCTACTTTAGTTTCTAAATCAACCCACACTCCCCGCGCTTCTAAAGCCTTAGTTGCTGTTGTCCGGTTAAATTCTGGCGATGTCCGCAAAATTTTGTCGCTTAATTCTACTAGCCGTAATCTACCCCGATCTTTTAAACGTTCTGACAGCTTACACGCCAGTTCTACGCCACTATAACCTGCCCCAACAATAGCAACCCGAATTTTATCAATTTGGGAGCTTTCTAGCATTCGCAGGCGTTGTTCTAGGCTGTAGGCATCGGTAACAGTCCGAAAAGGGAAGGCGTAGGAAGTAGCACCGGGAACCATATCTAGCGGAGTTTCCCCCCCTAGAGCTAAAACCAAGCGATCATAGGGAATCTCACTCCCATCTTGTAAAGAAACTCGTTGCTCGTCGGTATTAATATCGGCGACTTCCCCTTGTAAGCAGCGAACGCCCGTATTAGCCAGAATTTCTACAAAAGGCGGGGCAATTTCCCACGTTTGCAATTCTCCGGTGAGCAGTTCGTACAGTAAAGGAGAGAATAAAAAGCGATCGCTTTTATCGACTAAAACAATTTCTGGCTTTTGCGAGGCTTCCCAAGGTAGTTGGCTAAGACGCAGTGCTGTGTAAAGACCGCCAAAGCCTCCACCTAATATACATATGCGTGCAGGTTGCTGGGTTGTCATACTAAAGAGGTTATGCCTAGTGTCTTCTTCCAAGATAGCAAGGCTGATTGAGGAGAGTAAGATTCTCAAGACTTAGAGGCAAAAGTTGGAGATGTTTATTAATGTCTCTACTTATAATTAAATTTATGATTTCAATTCAAAACCAAACTGTTTTAATTACTGGCGCGAGTAGTGGTATCGGGGAAGCTTGCGCTAGGGTATTTGCTCAAGCTGGAGCAAAATTAATCCTTGTAGCAAGACGACAAGAGCGTTTAGAGGAGTTGGCGAAAGAACTTGGTAATAGTTCGTATCCCTTAGTGCTGGATGTAAGAAGTCGCACTTCTGTTCAATCTGCCCTATCTAACTTACCTGAACCTTGGTCAGCTATTGATATTTTGATTAATAATGCTGGTTTAAGTCGCGGCTTAAATAAACTTCAAGATGGGGATTTTCAAGACTGGGAAGAAATGATCGATACTAATATTAAAGGCTTACTTTACCTGACGCGCTCGATTGTGCCGGGGATGATTAGCCGAGGCAATGGTCATGTAGTCTTTCTTGGCTCGACGGCAGGACACCAAACTTATCCTAATGGTAATGTTTATTGTGCAACCAAAGCGGCGGTTAGAGTAATTTCTGAGGGGTTGAAACAAGACCTTTTGGGAACTCCTGTAAGAGTCAGCAGCGTAGATCCGGGATTGGTGGAAACAGAGTTTAGTCAAGTACGTTTTCGGGGAGATAGCGATCGCGCTAAAACAGTCTATCAAGGACTTACACCTTTAACGCCGATGGATGTTGCAGAAGTCATACTTTTCTGCGCCACCCGTCCAACCCATGTCAACATTAGCGAAGTGTTGCTAATGCCTACCGATCAAGCGGGTTCAATGTTATTTAATCGCCAAACTTAACTCCATGCCAACTCAACTAACGGCAATTAATACAGCAAAAATACTAACGAGTGTCTGCTTAATTGGTTTTGCTGTCGTTTTTGGAATCCAAGACGTGCGTCAGGTAATTTATCTATGTCTGCATATTAGTTATTGTGCCTGGTGGCTATTGGAGCAATGGTTTTATCCGGCTCGAAAGCAGATGTTTAACGAGCCTGTGGGAGTTTTGGGGTTTATTTTTAGTTTAGTGTTTGTAGGGCTTTTATACGCCTTGCCTGGTTATTTAGCTTTTATTAATCCCGTACCGCTATCATTTACCGCCACTGCGATCGCATTACCACTATATATTTTTGGTAGCTTAATTAATACCAGCGCTGACGTGCAGAAAATGACCGCCAAGCAAGAAGGCGCAACGCTTGTTAGCGATGGAATTTGGCGCTTTTCTCGCAATATTAACTATTTTGGCGACTTGATGCGTTATCTGAGTTTTAGTGTGGTAGCAGGTTCAATTTGGGCTTATATAGTGCCAAGTGCGATCGCTTTACTGTATCTGCAACGCATTTCCCAAAAAGAACAGACTATGGTTGAAAAGTATGCAGACTATGCAGAGTATCAGCAATCTAGCCGCCGATTGATTCCGTTTATTTGGTAACGTGCGATCGCACTCTACCTCTACTTAATTTAGTTATTTCTTTAAAAATATCTAATCAAAATATATTTTTCTCCCTAGCAGTGTGATTTTGTAGTTTTATTTGGGCATCCTAACTTTGAGGACGATGTTAATCAGCGTCAATTGTCAAAGTTGTTGTATCTGGAGTGCCTCGGATGCCTATAGGATTGCCTGAATTTGTAGAAAACCCCGAACCGCGTTGTCCGGTAATTTTGCTGTGCGATACGTCTGGTTCAATGGCGGGTGCGCCAATTGATGCTTTAAATGAAGGATTAGCGACCTTTAAATCAGAAGTGTATCAAGATGAAATCGCCGCGCTGAGAGTAGAAGTTGCGATCGTAACTTTTGGGCCGGTGCAGTTGACACAAGATTTTGTCACAATTGACAATTTTACATCACCAAGATTAGTAGCAGATGGTGTAACCCCGATGGGTGAAGCAATTGAGTATTCGTTGGACTTGTTAGAACAACGCAAATTAACTTATAAAAATAACGGGGTGCAATACTACCGCCCTTGGGTATTTTTGATTACCGATGGAGCGCCTACAGATAGCTGGTATGATGCCGCCCAACAAGTAAGACAAGCTGAAGCAAAGAGTCGGCTGTTGTTTTTTGCTGTCGGTGTAAAGGGTGCGGATATGAATACCCTCAAACAAATTGCTGTGCCAGAACGTCCGCCTGTGTTGTTGGACGGGGTGAAATTTAAAGAGATGTTCCACTGGCTTTCAACCTCAATGAAACGAGTATCTAGCAGCCAAGTCGGGGGATCAATGATTGTATTGCCTGCCGTAGGTTGGGGTCAAGTTGCAACATAAGGGACAAGGAGATTTTATGCAGTGGAGAGCGATCGCCCGTTCCACCGTTGGAACAAGTCATGTCAAAAAGCAAATGCCCTGTCAAGACTACGGTGGCTACAAGGTCTTAAATAACGTCATTATTGGGGCTGTAGCTGATGGTGCAGGTAGTGCAAAATACGCCGAAATTGGCGCTAAATTAGCCGTTGAGAGAGCTTTGGGATTTCTCACAAATATAGAAAGGTGGTTGCAAAAGCGCAAAAACTTTTGGCAGTCTCACCCGCAGCCGCTATCAGAGGAACAAGCCAGCAAAATTTTTACCAAAATGACTAAAAAGGTAATTGATGCGCTGGCAACGCAAGCAGCAAGCAATGGTTACTTATTTGAAGACTTGGCTTGTACGCTTTTGGTGTTTGTGGCGACTCCTAATTGGGTGGCGGCGATGCAAATTGGCGATGGATTTATTGCTGTGCGCTGTCAGCAAGAAAGCTATCAATTGCTGTTTCCACCGGATAAAGGCGAGTACGTCAACGAGACAACTTTTGTTACTTCCGCTAATGCCTTGCGATCGCTGCGGGTAGAAGTAATCAAAGGCAAGCCAAAGTATATTTTTGCGGCAACCGATGGACTAGAAAGAGTAGCGATTAAGATGAGTGACTTTACACCTTTTGCGCCTTTCTTTGCGCCGTTTGAGGAATATCTGCAAGAAACCAGCAACCCCGAACAAGAAGACACATATTTAATGAGTTTTCTAAATTCTGACAGGCTAAATTCCCGTACTGACGACGATAAAACCTTACTTTTGTGCTGCTATGATGACAATTCTGACTCGCAGTAGCGATCGCCAAACAGTTTCTCTGGGTAATAAAATTGCAAGTAGCGGTGAAGGAGAAGTTTGGGAAACTAACTTTAGCGGCACTTTAGCGAAGATTTATCATGATCCAACCCCGGAAAGAATCGCCAAGCTAAAAGCAATGCTGGCAAATCCGCCTGTAGATCCAATGGCAAGCAGAAACCATATTTCTATTGCTTTTCCCCAGGATTTGCTACTAGACGGGAGCGGTAGTTGTGTCGGCTTTTTGATGCCAGCCGTTCGCAGTAGTCGAGAACTTCCGAGTATTTATCATCCTAGATTGCGGAAAAAAAATGCACCGGGGTTTAACTGGTATTACCTCCACGTTACCGCCTTAAATACTGCTTGGATTATTCAAGCAATTCATGAGAAAGGCTATGTTTTAGGCGATATCAAGTCACAGAATATTTTGGTCAACGATCGCGCTTTGGTGGCGGTAATTGATACTGATTCCTTTCAAGTCCGCGACTCTAAGACAGGGAAAGTCTACCGTTGTACTGTTGGTTCCGATGGGTTTACACCTGTGGAACTATTAGGGAAAGATTTTTCTACAACAGATCAGACTGAGATATGCGATCGCTTTCGTCTAGCGGTGTTGATTCACTATTTATTATTTGGCTACCATCCTTTTTCTGGCGAGTGGACGGGTGCGGGTGAATCTCCAGATCAAACTGAACTCATCCGCAAAGGCTTTTGGTACGGAGGTAAAAATAGTTTAATTCGCCCTAGTCAAACCACAATTCCCCTTGATGTTGTTCATCCAGAAATTAAGAGACTTTTTCTTAAGTGCTTTAATGACGGACACGCATCGCCCAAACTACGCCCAACTGCTGAAGATTGGCACAATGCCTTACAAGCTGCGGTTAACGATTTAGTCGCCTGTAGCCATGTAGACAGCCATCATTACAGCCGGAATTACGGTAAGTGTAACTGGTGTGAAAGATTAGTAACACTAGGTGTTGATATCTTTCCTGGTGGTCTTGTCACTGCTACAACAGCAGTCAAAGCTACAATTCCATCAACAGTCATTCAACCTATTCCATTTTCAACACTCTCCAGCAAAGCTACTACGCCTGTATCTCAGCTATCTAGTAGTACAGCTTTGCCCACAATTCAAGCTTTTTCCAAAAGCTTCCTGAATTCTCAAAAGCGCTGGCAGATTTTTATAGGTTTGGGATTAGGAGGTCTTGCTTTTAGTGCTGCTGCACTAAATCTACCAAGCTCTAAACAAATATCCCATTCTTCAACACCCCCTATTTCACCGCAAATAGGCACACCGATCAATTTTCTTGATGTTCCCCAAGATTATTGGGCGCGTCCTTACATTGATGCTTTATCCGCCCGTCGGATTGTGAATGGCTACGCTGGAGACTATTTTCGACCAAATCAGACGATAACTCGCACTGAATTTGCGGCATTGCTGCAAGCTGCTTTCGACAATCAGCCTGTTCCAGGGACAACAGAGTATAAAGATATTCCAACCAGTTTTTGGGGCATTCCAGCTATCAACAGCGCTACAAGAACCGGGTTTTTAACTGGGTATCCTGGCAATATTTTCCGCCCAATTCAAGAAATTCCTCGCGTGCAAGTTTTAGTTGCTCTTGCTAGTGGGTTAAATCTCACACCATCAACTTCCCCTGAACAAGTTTTGCAGGCTTATGGGGATGCTACAGAAATTCCTAACTACGCTAGAGAGAAAGTGGCGGCGGCAACAAATGCAGGGCTTGTAGCCAATTATCCCGATCGCAATTCCCTTGCACCTAACCGCAGTGCTAAGCTAATAGACTTCTAAAAAGTATAAAATGGAAGTCTGAAAGGTGTGAGATGGAGGGAACTATGCCTGTTAAAGGATTTCTAAATTTTGACCAGAAGGAGAGATTGCAAATCCTAGTGCGCTCC